>JAABUR0100000149.1_pt1 | contig 161679 bp, 151 predicted proteins | sample 5560091 | NCBI WGS metagenome assembly JAABUR01 (sample SAMN10711879, study PRJNA513375) | rock metagenome | isolation source: Antarctica rocks | place: Antarctica: Victoria Land, University Valley sud | reverse complement strand
GCGTGCACGTGGCCTCCTAGGTCGTCGTTGCTGTTAGCAACGCCTTCCTTCGGCGCCCTTCGCCTGCTTCCCTCGCCTGCCGGCGGCTCCCTGGAGCCGCTCGGCAATTAGGAATCAATCATCTAGCCGAGCCAGACGGAGCGGCGCTCGGCGAGCATCGAGTCGAGCGCCCCCTGGATGCGGGCCCTGACCTCCTCGGCGATCCCCTGTACCGCGGCGCTGTCGTCGACCGTCTCCTCGGGCAGTGCCGGCAGGTCGAGCGGCTCGAGGAAGCGGATCCGGAACTTCGCCGGCATGTACATGAGCGCCGCGAGCGGCCCGAAGTGGGGGAAGGCGTGATTGAGCGGGGCGTAGATCAGCCCGGTCAGCCGCTGCATCGAGCGCAGGTGGGCGAAGATCGGCATCGCTTCCTCACCGCCGACCAGCGCGATCGGGACGATCGGCACGCCGGCGCGCAGCGCGGTCCGCACGAACCCGCCGCGGCCGAAGCGGCGCAGCCGGTAGCGCTGCCAGAGGACCTTGCCGCTGCCCTTCATCCCCTCGGGAAAGACGAGCGCGAGGCGACCCTCGTCGCCGAGCAGTCGCTGCGCGTTGGCGGGGTGAGCGGGAATGACGCCGAGCTTGTTGGCGAGCATGCTCACCCCCGGGTAGCCCTTGAACCAGTGCTCGCCGAGCATGTACACCGGCCGCTGGAGCGGGTGCTCGTTGCGGATCGCCTGCATGATCATCGGCGCGTCGGGCGGCAGGGCGCCGGAGTGGTTGCAGACGAGCAGCGCACCGCCGCTTGCGGGCACGTTCTCCACCCCCTCGGCCTCGACCCGGAACCAGTAGCGGTAATAGAAGTCGAGGAGGGGATCGGCCGCCGAGACGAGCCGCTCGGAGCGCCCCCAGTCGTCGAGCGTCCGCTCGGGGTCGCGCTCCGGCAGCAGCTCGCGGAGGCGCTCCGGCGTGAGCTCGGGGCCCTCCGTCGCTCCGAGCGTCGAGGCCGGCGTGGTCGCGAGATCGTCCGCGCTCGGATCGAACCCGCTTGGCACCGGGTCGGGGCCCGGCGCGTGGCGCGCCGCCTCGACCGAGCCGCCGAGCAAGGGCGAATCCGCGCTCATCGGCCGCCCGCCGAGCCCCACGGCCCGGCGGCGCGGGGGCGGGCTCAAGCCGCGATCTCCTCGACCGTGGCCCGCGCGTCCTCGCCGACGACGACCTCGGCGCCCGGCTCGGCTTCGCGGCGCAGGATGGCAAGCGCAAGGGGACCCCGAGCGGGGGAGAGGACGGCGGTGCCGACCGTGCCCACCTCCCTGTCCCCGAGTCGGACGGGCTCGCCGTCGGTCACGGGCCGGTCGAGCTCGAGCAGGCGCAGGTGGCGGTTCGGCTTGCCCCTGTAGTGCAGGCGGGCGACCGTCTCCTGGCCGATGTAGCAACCCTTCGTGAAGGAGACGGCTCGCTCGTTGATCCCCGCCTCCTGCGGCAGGGTCGCGTCCCCGATCTCATGGCCGACGCGCGGTCGCCCGGCCTCGACGCGGGCGATCTCCGCCGCCTCGATCGTGATCGGCTCGGCGCCGGCTTCGAGGAGCGCCGCGCGCACCGCCTCGATGCCTTCCCCGGGCACGTGTAGGTCGACGCCGATGTCGGTGGCGACGGCGCGGCAGGCAATGCCGGCGACGGCCTGCTCGCGGTGGGCGTGCTCGGGCCGCAGCGGCGCGCCGCCGAGGATCTCGGGGGAGCGCGGTCCGAGCAGGGACAGGATGCCGCCCCCGCCCAGCTCGGCGACGCTCGCGTCGCGTCCGACGTTGTAGGTCTGCAGGTGCTTGACGATCAGCGGTCCGGACTGCTGCTCGCCGTCGATCCAGAGGAGGTCCGGCTCGTGGCGAAGCACCCGCATGTCGGCGCGGATCCGTCCCTTGCGGTCGAGCAGCGCTGCGTAGCAGCCGCTGCCCGGCTCGAGCGCCTCGACGTCGTTGGTCAGCTGTCCCTGCAGGAACTCGGCGGCCTCGGCTCCGGCGACCGCGAGGCGAACCCGTTCGCTGCGGTCGAGCAGCCCCGCGCCCTCCCGCAGCGAGCGGTACTGGGCGTCGATCTCGAGAGGAGCCGGGCTCACCCACCCAGTGTAGGAGCCGGGGAGAAGTTGAATCTGCCAAATTATTCTTGTGGCATCGTCCAACACCGCCCCCCCAAGCCACGGGATCGCACGCCCGCTCTAGCCGCAGCCGCGCGTCGGAGGCGATCGAGGACTACGCCAAGGCGATGTGAGGAGTTCCCGATCGGCCATGAGCTCGCCGAGCGGATGCACTTCGATCGCGGCGGCGAAGCGGAATGAGCGCGCCCGCCCCGGCTCCTCCGACCGGCGAGGTGACCGTCGAGGACGTGCTTCCCGGCGAGGCGCGGGTCGCCGAGGCCGCTCGCCGCTCGCTCGACGGCGATCGGCGCGGGCCCTCGCGGCTCTGGCCGTTCCTGGGGCCGGCGTTCATCGCCTCGATCGCCTACATCGACCCGGGCAACTTCGCCACGAACATCGCCGGCGGCGCGCAGTTCGGCTATGCGCTGCTCTGGGTCGTGCTCGCGGCGAACCTGATCGCGATGGTCGTCCAGACCCAGTCGGCGAAGCTCGGGATCGCGACCGGCAAGAACCTCCCCGAGCTGTGCCGCCAGGAGTTCTCCCGCAAGACGTCGATCGGCCTCTGGCTGCAGGCGGAGGCGGTGGCGATGGCGACCGACATCGCCGAGGTGGTCGGCGCCGCGCTCGGCCTCTACCTGCTCTTCGGCATTCCGCTCTTCTGGGCCGGGGTGATCGCCGGCGCGGGGGCGTTCGGGATCCTGATGCTGCAGCAGCGCGGCTTTCGCAAGCTCGAGGCGCTGATCGCCGGATTCGTCGGCGTCGTCGTCGCCTCCTTCGCCTTCGAGGTCACCCAGTCCAACCCCGACGCCAGGGGGATCGCCGAGGGCCTCTTCATCCCGGGCTTCGACGGAACCGAGAGCGTCCTGCTGGCAACCGGGATCCTCGGGGCGACCGTGATGCCGCACGTCATCTACCTGCATTCGGCCCTGACCCAGCAGCGGATCGTCGGTCGCGACGACCGCGAGCGCCGCAAGATCCTCAACTTCGAGAAGGTCGACGTGGTGATCGCGATGACGCTCGCCGGCCTGGTCAACATGTCCATGGTCATTGTCGCGGCGGGCCTCTTCAACGCCGGGGGGCTGACCGGCATCGACTCCATCGAGGGCGCCTACGCGGGCCTCGAGCAGACCGTCTCGCAGAACGCCGCGACGATCTTCGGCGTCGCCCTGCTCGCCTCCGGACTCGCTTCGACTTCGGTCGGGACCATGGCGGGACAGGTCGTCATGCAGGGCTTCATCGAGCGCCGGATCCCGCTGACGCTGCGGCGGGCGATCACGCTTGCGCCGGCGCTGCTGATCCTGGCCATCGGAGTCGACCCGACCCGGGCGCTCGTCGTCAGCCAGGTCGTGCTCTCCTTCGGGATCCCGTTCGCGCTGATCCCGCTGCTCGTCATCGCCAGGCGCAGGCCGGTGATGGGTGCCTTGGTCAATCCCACCTGGCTGACCGCCTTTGCCTCCCTCCTGGCGGCGATGATCATCGCGCTCAACGTATTCCTGCTCCAGCAGCTCTTCTTCGGCTAGGACGCGCCTGGCGCGGCCAGGTGCGCCCTCGGGGGTTAGGCTCAGGCCATGGCCCTGAGCGAGTCATTCGAGGAGATCGTCCGGGCGCTCCCGCGCGACTGGACCGACATGCAGCTCGACCTGCGGATCACCGACGAGAGCCGCTACGTCGACGCATCGATCCCGATGACCCAGATCAACGCTCAGCCTTACTCGGAGGCGGAGTGGCACTGGCGGATCAACGTCGCCAACGGCTTCGGCCATGCCGCCGCGCCGGAGACGGTGGGGTGGGTCCTCGAGATGCTCGACCGCCAGGGGATCGACGGCGAGCTCGTCATCCGCGACCTGAACGAGGGCAGGGCCGAGATCGTGCAGATGTGGGGGCGGCCCGAGAGCGTCCGGCGCGAGTACCGCAAGCGGCGCTCGCTGTGAGGGTCCGGCCGCGATGGCGAAGGTAGTCGCGCTCGTCTCCGACCTGATGCTCGCGAGCCGCGTCGAGGGCTCGCTGCGCGCGGCCGGGCACGAGGTCACGGTCAAGTCGGTCCCGGACGCCGAGGCGGCGGGTGCCGACGCGATCGTCGCCGACCTCGAGGCGGTGGACCCCGACGCCGTGGTCGCGATCGGGCCTCCCACCCTCGGCTTCTACTCCCACGTGGACGTCGAGACGCGCCGCCGCGCCGAGGCGGCCGGCTTCGACCGGGTCGTGCCGCGCTCGCGAATGGCGCGCGAGCTCCCCGACCTCGTCGCCGAGCTGCTCGGCTAGACGGGCCCGCCCCCTAGCGCGCGAGCGTGAAGTCGAAGGCCGCGTCCACGTCGGGGCGCCTCTCGACGATCCCGTAGCGCTCGTCCCAGCTCGCCCAATCCTCGAGCACCCGCCGATCGAGGGCGACGGGTGGCGCGAAGGCGTCCCCGAGCGCATCGAGCTGCGCCTCCTGCTCGTCGCGCTCGAGCCCGGGTACCGCGGCGACGAGATCGTCGAGGGCGCCCGCCGGGTCGTCGATCGCGTCCGCGTACCCCGCTTTGAGCCCGCTCACGATCGCCGCGATCCCGGCGCGATCCGCCTCGAGCCTCTCCCGCGTCGTCACGAGCACCAGCTCGGGATAGCTCGGAGCGCCATAGTCGTCGACGCGGAACTCGCGGATCGGGACCCCGGCGCCTTGCAGCGCCACCCCCTCGGCGTTCCAGAATGCCGTCGCCGCCTCGACGCGGCCGGCGGTGAGGGCGGCAACCGACTCGAAGCCGATTGTGACCGTCTCGGGAGCGATCCCCGTGGCCCCGGTCGAATCGATCACGGCGCGCAGCACCGCGTCGTCGGAGGGCAGGCCGGTCACGCCGACCTTGGCGCCGAAGAGGTCAGCGGGCGTGCGCGTCGCGTCGCGGTCGGCGGCGATCACGGCGGCCAGCGGCCGCTGCACGAGCGCACCGACGCCGACCAGGTCGATCCCCCGCTCACGGGCGATCGCGAGGTCGTGGATGTCCATGACAGCCAGGTCGGCGCGGCCGGCACGCAGCAGCTTCGGCGCGTCGGTCGAGGCGCCGGGCTCCTGCACCGTCAGCTCGATGCCGCGCCGCACGAGCTCCCCCTCTGCGAGCGCCGCATAGATGCCGGCATGAACCGCGTTGGGCTGGAAGTCCAGGATCAGGGTCGCGGGCGCGCCACCCGAGGGTGCGTCCGGTTCAGCGCCGTCTCCGCCGCACCCGGCAGGAGCCAGCGCGAGGAGCGCGGCCGCCAGCGACGCGGCGATCCGACTCATCCGCTGCGGGAGGCTATCGCTCGCCGTAGCGCTCGTCCGCATCGTGAAGACCGCGAGCTTGACTAGACTGCCGCAGCCGGAAGCCGCCGCGCGCGACGTGAGTGGACCAATCACTTGCCGGCCCCCCGAGCGGAGGGCCGCCGAACAGGAGGTATGGAGTGCAGGATCGAGGACTTGCCGCCTACATCGCCGAGCTGGTCGGCACGTTCTTCCTGGTCTTCGTGATCGGGACCGTCCTCAGCCTCTACCTCGCCGTTGGCGACACGGCTCAATTCGGCTCCGACTTCGCCGTCATCGGTCTCGTCCACGGCCTGGTTCTCTTCCTCTTGGTGCAGGTCCTGGGCGGGGTCAGCGGCGCGCACCTGAATCCGGCCGTCACGGCTGCGGCCGCCATTCTGCGGCGCATCGATCCGATCGACGCGATCGTCTACGTGCTCGCCCAGCTCTCGGGAGGCGTGCTCGGGGCGCTGCTCGTCAAGGGCCTTCTGGTTGACGAGGGGCGAGCCGCGAACTACGGCGCCGCGGAGATCAGTCCGCTGCTCGGCAACAACTTCCAGGGTGCGATCGTCGAGGCGATCGGCACCTTCCTGCTCGTCCTCGCGGTGGTCGCGGTCGCGCTCAACGCGCGCGCCTGGCGCGATTGGGGACCGCTGACGATCGGGTTCACCCTCGCCTTCGTCGTGATGATCTTCGGCCCGCTCACGGGCGCCGCGGTCAACCCGGCGCGCTGGTTCGGCCCGGCCCTGGTCTCCGGCGGCGAGTGGGGCGGTGTCTGGCCCTACCTCGTCGGCCCCCTGGTCGGGGCGGCGCTGGCGGCGCTCTTCTACCGCTTCGTGATCCTCGCCGGCGAGCCGCTTGCCGTGGTGTCGGACGAGACGGGTCGTGACCGCGTCGTGCAGGTCGAGAAGACCCCGGGCGCGTAGGCGCCCCCATTGGAACCGGGGCGGGATTGCCCGGCCTTCCGGTCGGCGTCCCAACCTCCGCCACGTGCTCGGGGGAGCCGACCGCTAGCTTGAGCGTCGTGCGGCGCATCACCTTCTCCCGCAACCTGACGCTCTCGCTCTCGCGGACCTGCCGCTGCTACTGCAAGTACTGCGCGTTCGCCACACACCAGGCGCACCTGCACTCCCCCGAGGAGGTGCTGCAGCGCCTCGACGAGGCCACGCGCCGCAACGTCAAGGAGCTCCTGGTCCTGACCGGCGAGATGCCGGAGGTCAACCCCGTGGTCGCCGCATGCCTGCGCGAGTGGGGCCATTCCGACTTCACCTCCTACGTGGTCTGGACCTGCGAGCGGGCGCTGGAGCGGGGACTGCTGCCGCATACGAACCTCGGCGTCCTCTCCCGCGAGGACCTCGAACGCCTGCGGGCGGTCACCGCCTCCCAGGGACTGATGCTGGAGTCCGTCAGCGATGGGCTGATGGAGACGGTCCACGCCGGCTCGCCGACCAAGCACCCTGCCGTCCGCCTCGAGGTGCTCGAGGCGGCGGGGGAGCTGCGGATCCCCTTCACCAGCGGGATCCTCGTCGGGATCGGCGAGAGCGAGGAGGAGCGGGTGGCATCGCTCGAGGCGATTGCTGCCGTCCACATGCGTCACGGCCACGTCCAGGAGGTGATCCTGCAGAACTTCGTCCCGCACCCCCGCTACTACGGGGCGGAGGTGGCCGATATTGCGGCTGAGGCGAGCGAGCGGCGGTGGGCCGAGCGAGCAGCAAGCAGCAAGCAGCAAGCAGCGAGTGGCGACGGTGGGGCGGAGGTCGACTGGCCCTCGTGGGCAAGCCCTGTTTCGCTGGAGGAGATGAAGCGGCTGGTTGGCGAATGCCGGCGGCTGATGCCCGACGTCGGGGTCCAGGTGCCGCCGAACCTCTCCGACTGGTGGGTGGACCTGGTCGAGGCCGGGGCGACCGATCTCGGCGGGCTCTCGGCCAACGGCGACCACATCTCGCCCGAGCATCCGTTCCCCAGTCCGCACGAGGTCCGCAAGCGGCTGCGCCCCCGGGGCTACGCGTTGACCGAGCGGCTCTGCGTCTACCCCCAGTACATGAATGGGGAGTGGGTCGATCCCGACGTCCTCGCGGTCCTGGAGGAGTGCTATCCGACCTTTCTGCCGCGCCGCGCGGGGCTCAATGGCGAGCAGGCGGCTCGCTCGCCGAACGCCGACACGAGCGCCCGGGCGATCGCCAAGGGCCGCGAGGGGGTCGAGCTGAACCCCGACGAGCTGGCCGCGCTCTTCGCCGAGACCCGCCCCGAGGCGATCGAGGAGATGCGCGTTGCCGCCGACGAGCTGCGTGCCGAGATCGCCGGCGATCTCGCGACCTTCGTCGTCAACCGCAACATCAACTTCACCAACGTCTGCACCGTCGGCTGCGCGTTCTGCGGCTTCGGCCAGACGCGCCGCTCTCCCGACGCCTACCACCTCGATCGCGAGGAGTTCGCCGAGCGCGTGCGCGACGCGGTCGCCTTCGGCGTCACGGAGATCTGCATGCAGGGCGGAATCCACCCCGACTACACGCTCGAGCACTACGGGGAGTGGCTCGAGCTGGCGAAGGACGTCGCGCCCGAGGTCCACCTCCACGCGTACTCGCCGATGGAGGTCCACTTCATGTGCGAGCGCTCGGGCCGCTCCCCCGACTACGTCTTCGGATACCTGCGCGAGCGCGGGCTCGGCTCGACGCCCGGGACGGCGGCGGAGGTGCTCGAGGACGGCGTGCGGGCGAGGATCTCGCCGAACAAGCTCCCGGCCGGCCGCTGGGTCGAGATCATCGAGGCCTCGCATCGGGCGGGGCTACGGTCGACCTCGACCGTGATGTTCGGCCACATCGAGCGGCCGCACGAGCTGGCCGAGCACATGCGCGTGATCCGGGCGCTGCAGGAGCGCACCGGCGGAATCACGGAGTTCGTGCCGCTCAGCTTCATCCCCTACCACACCATGCTGGGCCGGACGCACGGGATCACCGAGATCTCCCCCGAGGAGAACCTCAAGCACACCGCCGTCTTCCGCCTGGCGCTCGGCCGTACGATCCCCAACCTGCAGGCGAGCTGGGTGAAGATGGGCCTCGACGCCGCCACCGAGGCGCTGCGCTGGGGAGTCAACGACCTCGGCGGCACGCTGATGGAGGAGAGCATCTCGCGGATGGCCGGCTCCCAGCACGGCAGTCGCCTCGAGCCCGAGGACCTGATCGCCGCCGCCCGCCGCGCGGGCCGGACCCCGGCCCAGCGCAACACGCTCTACGAGGTGCTCGAGACCTACTGAGGTCCTCGCCGCGTCTTGCGGCTTCAGGGGGCGAGATCCGACCCCTTCACCCTTTAGGTTGGGAGGTGAAGCGAATGGCCCTGAAGGAACGAGCGCAGGTGGGGATCGAGGCCCGCGACCTCGACACGGACGAGCGGACGCAGGTGATCCTGCCCGCCGAGCGGCCGGCAGCGCCGGGTGCGCGGGAGCGAGAGCTGCGGACGCTGATCGCCGACGTTCATCCGGAGGCGAAGTTCCGGTCGTTCGCGGACGACGTCGCGACGGCCCTCGACCGCCAGCACCTCGTCGTCGCCTTCTACGTCGGTGACGTCGCGCCCACCACGTCCAGAAGTCATACCGATTCGATGGACGGAGATCAGGGCGAGCTGTTCGCCGCCTGAGCGGGCGGCGGGCGGCGGATAGCGGTTGGCCGCGGACCAGCTCAGATTCGCGCTTGGCGTCGCCGAGAACCGACGCCTCTTCTCCGAGAACTTCCTCCGCGAGCGGCTGCCCGAGCTGCCGGGCTTTGCCCGCAGCGACTCGGAGCCCCTCCGCCTTCACCTCCTGCAGCTTTGGGAGCGTGAGGCTGCGGGGCTGGCGAACGCCAACGAGGCCCAGACGGAGGAGCGCTTCATCCGGCCGTGCCTGCGCGCTCTCGGCTTCGACTACACCGTCCAGACGGACCTGCGCTTCGCCGGAGGCCGTCGCCAGCCGGACTACGCGCTCTTCCTGAATCGCGAGGATCGGGAGCAGGCGGAGGCCCTGGAGGGGGTGGGGAGGTACCAGCATGCGGTTGCCGTCGCAGACGCGAAGCGCTTCGACCGGCCGCTCGACGTGCGGGGCAGGAAGCAGGCCCTCAGCGACGATCCCGTGGCCCAGATCATCACTTACGTGCAGGCCACCCGGTGCCCGTGGGGAGTACTCACGAACGGCCGCGTATGGCGGCTGTACGCGCTCGAAGGGGATCTCGTCGAAGCCGCGAGCTACGACGTCGATCTGGTCGAGCTCCTCGAGGGGGGAGACCAGCAGGCGTTCCGATACTTCTCGGCCTTTTTCTCGGCCGATTCCTTCCGCCCTGGTTCGGAAGGGCAGAGCTTCCTCGACCTGGCGCTGGCGGACGGCACCGCCAACTCACGCAGGCTCGGGCAGGAGCTCGAGCGGCAGATCTTCTCGGCCGTGCCGCTGATCGCGCAGGGACTGATGCGCGACGAGGAGCCGACGGAGGACTCGCTGGCCGAAGCCTTCGAGAACTCGCTGGTCCTCCTTTACAGGTTGCTCTTCTGCCTCTATGCCGAGGCTCGCGAGCTGCTTCCGGTCAACGAGCACCACTACTTCCGCTACTCGGTTCGCGAGCAGAAGGAGCGCCTTGCGGCCGAGATCGAGGGCGGTGCGCGGTTCAGCGACGCGGCCGATGAGCTCTACAACGAGCTGAGGGCGCTCTTTCGGATGATTGACCGCGGCGACCCGAGGCTGGGCGTCAACGAGTACGACGGTGGCCTGTTCGCCGCCGACGGCCACCCGTACCTGGAGGGCCGCTACGTCCCCGACAGCCTCTTCGCTCCCGCCCTCGACGGCCTCTACCGCGTCGATCGCCGCTTCGTCGACTACCGATCCCTCTCGGTGCGTCACCTGGGCGACATCTACGAGCGGCTCCTCGAGTTCCGGCTCGTCGCCGATGCGGAGAAGGGGTTGATCCTGGAGCATTCCGAGGGGCGCCGGGACGCGGGCGCCTACTTTACGCCCGAGGCGGTGGTTGACATGATCGTCGAGCGCACCCTCGATCCCCTCCTCGCGCGCCTCTCGAGTGAAGTGCAGGAGCGACGGCTGGCCGGCGACGATGTGCTCGAGGCGTTCCTCGAGCTCCGAGTTCTCGATCCGGCGATGGGAAGCGGCCACTTCCTCGTCTCCGCGGGGTCCTACATCGCGGATTGGATCGCGACGGATCCCAGCTACGGCGGAAGCCTCGACCGCGACGGCATCCGCCGCCTCGTCGCCGAGCGCTGCCTCTACGGCGTCGATCTCAATCCGATGGCAGTGGAACTGGCTCGGCTGTCGCTGTGGCTGACGACCGTGAGCGGCGACGAGCCGCTCACCTTCCTCAGCAACCTCAGATGCGGCAACTCGCTGGTCGGGGCTGACGTCGCGGAGCTCCTGGCCGGGGAGGACGACATCTTCGCCGCCTCGCTTGCCCGTGAGGCCGAAGGGCTCCTCGGCCGGGTGGGGGCGATCGCCGCCCTGCCGAGCGACAGCGGCGAGCGCGTGCACGAGAAGGAGCGGCTGGCGGCGGCCGCGGCGGCGCTGCGGGATCCGCTGGAGGCGTTCGCCGACAAGACGCTCTCAGCCCAGTTCACCTCCGGCCCGGTTCCGTTCTTCCACTGGGAGATCGAGTTCCCCGAGGTGTTCCTGACGCCGCAGGGCCGGCTGCGGGCGGATGGTGGATTCCACGCCATCATCGGCAACCCGCCGTACATCCGCATCCAGGCCCTCGGCCGGGATCTCGCGCGGTACGCGCGCAGTCGCTACGAGACGGCGAGGGGCAGCTTCGACGCCTACATCGTCTTCTTCGAGAGGTCTCTCGAGCTCCTCGGTCCAGGTGGTCGGCTCGGGTTCATCACGCCCAACAAGTTCATGAAGCTCGATGCCGGCAGCGCGCTGCGCCAGCTCTTCGCTGATCAGCGGCTCGTGGAGGAGATCATCGACTTCGGCGACATGCAGGTCTTCCCCGGCGCGACGAACTACACGGCGATCGTGACGCTCGACCGAGCCGGCGCCAGGCAACTCACGTACTCGCGCCCGGATCGACCGGCTGACCCAAGCGAGATCGTTAGGGTGACCGATCGGGCCGAGACGGAGAGCTATGACGTCGAGAACCTGGGATCGGGTCCCTGGGTGCTCGTCGCGGGGGAGGAGGCGGAGGTCCTTCAGGCCGCGAGGCGTGAGTCCGAGCCGCTGGGTGAACTCGTGCAGGGAATCTTCACTGGCCTGCAAACGGGCGCGGACAAGATCTACATCCTGAGGGACCTGGGAGCTGTCTCCGGTGGCAGAAGGGTCCATTGCGCCCAGGACGATCGCGAATACATCTTGGAGCCGGACCTCCTCCATGCCCTCGCCAGCGGGGTGGACGTCGACCGCTACTCCTTCCGTCCGCTCGACTCGCTGCTGCTGTTTCCCTACCGCCGAATCGAGAGCGGGATGCGTTTGCTCACCGATGCCGAGCTTGAGGCGTTGCCACGGACACGGGAATACCTGCTTCGGCATGAGGCGACGCTTCGAGGCCGCGAGCGGTGCAAGATGGACCACGATGCATGGCCGGCCTACACGTATCCGAAGAGCCTCGGGCTCCACGATCTTCCGAAGCTAGGTGTGGCAGCCACTGTGCGACGGTTGGAGGTGGCCGCCGATCCAGCCGGCGCCGTGTACTTCCACAACGTGCGGGTCAACGGGATCTTGCCCCTCGCCGATGGCGTGAGCCTTTGGCCACTGCTGGTTCTGCTCAACTCGCGACTGCTCGATTACGTCTTCCGTCGCGGCTCAGTCCCACACGCGAATGGCTTCTTCGCCGCCAACAAGCAGTTCATCGCCCCGCTCCCGATCCGGGCCCCGGAGAGCGATTTGGAGGGTTCCCTCGGCGCAATCGGGAAGCGTCTCTACGAGCGAGGCATCGCCATGGCCGACGAACGAGCAGGCTTCCTCCGCTGGTTGAGTGGACATGTCGGCACAGCTGTCGAGTCTCTGCCTGGCAGAACCGCGATCACTGCTTATGCCTCTGCGGACTTCGAGGCGTGGCTGGCGCTCTTGCGGAGAGCGCTGGCGGGCGGCGACGTCAACCCGGAGCGCCGATCCTTTCGGGAGGCGGTGGAAGCGGAGTGGATCTCTAGCTCGGAGCGGCTGCGATCTCTCGAAGCGGATCAGCTTCGGGATGAGCGAAGCGCAGACGACCTGGTCTTCGATCTGTACGAGTTGCCGACATCGCTACGGCGTGTAGTCGACGCGGAGTATGAGGATGTCGGGACAGGCTGACCGCTCTCACGGCAGCCCGGGGCTAGCCGGAGGCCCCGACGTAGGCCCCGGCAATTGCGGACTCGCGCCGAGTGCGTGCTCCAATAGGACCGCGAAGCCGAGGTAGAAGTGTGCAAAGTCGAGGGCCGCGGCACGCATCGCCATTTCTGACATGCCTGCGATGAACGGCTCATTTCGCAGTGCGCTGAGCGCGCTTCTGTGCTTGCCCCAATGGATAAGCCCTCCGTACTGGAAGGCGAGCAACAACTTGTGCGGAGTAGAGGGGTCCCGAACAACGTTGGAATCGGGACCGTGCGCTGGACCGGGCATCAGCCCGTCCTCAATCATTCGCTCCTGAACTTGTTCCTCGAGGCTCTTGTTCCGGAGCTTCGCGTGGGCCTTTCGCCACTGATTCACGACATCGAGCGCTTCGGTGACGCCAGCCTCGGCAAGGCGCTTTGAGAGCACCTTTCGGACCTTCGAGAAAGCGGCCTCCTCTCCGTCGGCGTAACACTGCCTCAGCATGGCCAAGAAGCCGGTCGTCACGTCTGGCGGGGACAGGTCGCTCGTAATGCTCACATTCGTGAAGTCCTCAAAACTTAAGCGAACGTTGTCGCCAGCTCCCAGCAAACTCGCTGAAGCGAGACTGCGGGCGTGGGCCACGAAGCGCGTAAGCAGCTCGCGCTCCGCAGGCTCCCAACTGGTGTCGAACTTTTGGAACTGGCGTGGGTCCGGCAGCCGGAATACGTACTGCAACCGACGCCATACGAAGCCGGCGTTCTCCGGCTTCTGCATCAGATCAGCCATCGGCGGCTCCCAATCAAGGGCCCGATCCTGAATCAGTGCCGAGAAGGCGACTGCCTCGAGTCGGATGTAGGCACCCTCCGCCATTGCCTCGGATGACGGTAGCGAGGAGGACCGTCGGCGGCCTACTGGCGGGCTTCCGACCGACCGCATCCACGGCCGCGCCGGACCTCCCGGCTTGCCGCAGGTCAGGCCGTCTCAGCGAAACAGGTCCTGCTCCCGGGCCCGGATCAGGGCTGCGGCGCCAGGACCGTCCTCCTTGACCACGCGCCCGGCGAGGCCACGGACGATCACGACCGGCAGTCCGGCCGCCTTGTCGCGGACGAGATCCGCCGCCGCGGCGATCTCGTCGGCGATCGCGATCTCGGTGGCCTGCAGCTCGCGCCCGTCGCGATCGGTGCGCCCCCGCCAGTCCTCCAGCGGCGCGATTCCGGCGCAGCCGAGCGCGACCTCGGCCTGGCCGACTCGCCAGGGGCGGCCGAAGCTGTCGGTGACGACGACCGCGACTCGCCGGCCCGAGGCGGTTGCCAGCTCGGCCCGCAGGCGCCTCGCCGAGGCATCTGGATCGCGCGGCAGCAGGACGACCTCGTCCTCGCCGCCCGGCCCGGCGTTCGAGGAGTCGATGCCCGCGTTCGCGCAGACGAGGCCGCTCAGGGTCTCCACGATCAGGACCCGCTCGGCGCGCACCACGCGGCGACTCTCGCGGAGGATCACCTCGACGAGCGCCGGGTCCTTGCCGAGCCGCTCGCCGAGGTCGCGCGCTCGCTCGCTCGGCTCGATCTCGCTCAGCCTCGCCCGCCGGCCCTCCGCCTTCGAGACGACCTTCTGCGCGATCGCGATCACGTCGCCGTCTCGCAGCTCGTAGCGAGCCGCGGTCAGCTCGCCGAGGGGATCCCCCCTGCGAATTTCGGGCAGGCCCTCGACCGCGATCAGCTCCATGGGCTCAGTGACTCCAGCGCTCTCGCCGTCCGCGGCGCGAGGTCGGGTTGCATTGTCAGGCGGTGGCCGAGCTCTCGGAGGTCGTCGGCCGTGTCGAGATCGAGTGCCAGCGAGGAAATCTCGGCCACGCGCGCCTCGACGTCGGCGCGGCGGGCGAGGTCGAGGTGCCGCTCCCGGCTGCCGGGCCCGAAGGCCGGAGAGATCGCATCCGGCGGTGAGAGCAGCAGCCCGTTCGTGCCGCTTCCGTGACGATCAGGGACGATCGCGGCGACGGGTGGGGCGAGCGTCGACAGCGCCTCGTCGAGCTCGGACGCGCGGAGCAGCGGGCAGTCGCCGGGAAGCAGGGCGACGCATTCGGCGCCGCGGGCCAGCGCCGCTCGGACTCCGAGCGCGGCCGCCTGCGAGTGCCCGGCGTCCTCTCGATCGGGAAGGAGAACGCAACCGGCCGCCTCGGCCGCCCGTTCGGCGGCCGCCTCGCCGCTGACGACGATTGTCCGCTCGATCCGCTCCGAGCGGCCGAGCGCCGCGAGGACGTCGGCGAGCATCGCCTCGGCCAACCCTCCCCGCTCGTGGGGGCCGAGAACCTCCGAGAGGCGCGTCTTCGCCGCGCCGAAGCGCTTGACCGGGACGATCGCCGTCGCGCGCACCACGCCTCAGCCGCTGAGCGAGTCGGCGTAGTCGAGCACCGCCCGCGCGACCTCGATCCGCTTGCGCTCGCCGTCCATCAGCGTGTCGAGGCGTGCGGTGGGCAGGCCCGCCGGCGGCCGCTCGGAATCGGCGGCGTCGACGACGAGCGCATCGATGACCCCTTCGTAGGCCTCGGCGACCCCGCTCGCCGAGGGCTCGCGGCCGACCGCCCGCATGAGCTTGTCGGTTGGCCCCTTGATCACCTCGCCGGCGACGAACGGGCTGACGGCGACGACCGGCGGGGCCGCCGCGGCGAGCAGCTCGCGCATGCCCGGGACGGCGAGCATCGGCCCGATCGAGATCACCGGGTTGGAGGGTCCGATCACAATCGCCTCGGCGCTCCCGATCGCAGCCTTCACCTCGGGCGTCGGGCGAGCCGCTTCGATGCCGGCGAAGGAAACCTCCTCGATCTCCGGCTCCGCCCGGTCCTGCACCAGGTACTGCTGGAAGTCGCGCCATCCGCCCGGGGTGCGGATGCGGGTCCGCACCGGCTCGTCGCACATCGGCAGGACCTTCGCCTCTGCGCCGAGGGCCTCCGCGAGGCTCGAGTGCACCTCGGTCAGCCGCTCCCCCAGATCGAGGCGTCGGCGCCGCTCCAGGCAGGTGGCGAGGTCGAGGTCGGAGAGGCCGAACCACCCCGGAGCGCCGAGCTCCTTCATCCGCTCGAAGACCCGGAAGGAGTCACCCTCGATGCCCCATCCGCGCTCCGCGTCGATCTGCCCGCTGAGCCAGTAGGCACAGAGGTCCGGATCGGGGGAGACGTGGACGCCGAGCGCCTCGATGTCGTCGCCGGTGTTGGCGATCACGCTCAGCTCCGAGCCGATCAGGGCCTGCAGCCCCGCGGCGAGCTTCGCCCCGCCGGTTCCCCCGGCGAGGCAGACGACCCTCACGCCCATTGATCGCCGTCGGGCAGCCCGACCAGCTTGAGCCCTGCGTGGGCCTTGTAGCGGACGTTGATCGAGATCAGAAGCGGGGTGAGCTGCTCGGCGATCCGCGCCGTCTCGAGGGGCCCGGCGTTGATCGCGCGCAGCCCCTCGATCCGCTCGATCAAGCGGGCGACGGGGGCCTTGTCGGACTTCTTGTCGCCGCAGACGAGCACGTCCTCGTCGAGGGTCGCATCGAGGTCCGCCAGCGTCGGGGCGCCGACGGTGTGAAGGGCGGAGACGACGGTGACGCCCTCGGGAACCATCTCCTGCGCCTGCTGGGCCGCCGAGCCCTGCCAAACGCCGAGGGACCGCGTCGCCTTGCCGCTCACGGCGGCGGCAAGGGGGACGGTGCAGTCGACGAGGATCTGGCCCGGCTCGAGCGCGGCCCGGAGGTTGTTGAGCGTCTCGGATTGAGCTCGAAACGGGACGGTGAGGAAGACGATCGGGCCGCGCCGGGCGACCTCCTCGTTGGCGAGGCCATCGACGCGGGCGCCATCCACGGCCTCGGCGACCCTGCCCGCCGCCTCGCTTGCCCGCTCGGCGTCTCGCGAGCCGATCATGACCGGGATGCCGGCCTGCGCCCACCGCACCGCGAGGCCGTAGCCGAGCGCTCCGGTCCCGCCGACGATCGGGATCGGCTCGGTCTCTGCTGTCGGCTCCGCCATCGGTCGCGAGTCTATTTGCGCTCCGGCTCGGGGCTCTCGGGCGGCGGCGGCTCGCCGGCGTTCGGCAGCCTGGGGGAAGGCACAACGTGGTCGACAGCGCTTCGGCGCCTATGCTCCCCGCGGATGAGGCTCGAGGGACGCAAGGCGCTGGTGACCGGCGGCGGCAGCGGCATCGGCGAGGCGATCGCCGCCCGCCTCGCGGCCGAGGGCGCCCACGTCTACATCGGCGACATCGACGATGCGAACGCCGAGCGCGTCGCGGCCGACGTCGGTGCCGAGGCGCTCCACCTCGACGTCACCGACCCCGCCTCCGGCCGTGCCGCGATCGAGGAGATCGGCACCCTGGACGCGCTCGTCAACAACGCCGGCAACGACGAGTTCGCCTTCTTCACCGACACCGATCCAGACCTCTGGGAGCGGGTGCTTGCGGTGAACCTGCGCGGCGTCCTCGCCTGCACTCACGCGGCGCTGCCGGGGATGCAGGCCGCCGGCTACGGGCGGATCGTCAACATCGCCTCCGAGGCCGGGCGGGTCGGCTCGAAGGGCTCGGCGGTCTACTCGGCGGCCAAGGGCGGCGTGATCGCCTTCACCAAGGTGATGGCACGCGAGAACGCGCGCTACGGGATCACCGCGAACGCGATCGCGCCCGGGCCGATCGACACGCCGCTGCTGCGCCGGGCAGAGGAGCTCGGCGAGATCGGCCAGCGAATCATCGAGACGATGGCCGCCGCGACCCAGATGAAGCGCCTCGGCCGCCCGGACGAGGTCGCCGCAGCCGTCGCGTTCCTCGCCGCGGAGGAAAGCTCCTACGTGACCGGGGAGACGCTCGGGGTCTCCGGCGGGCTGGGGATGGTGTGAGCGGCGCGGAGGGTCTTGATCTGCCACAGCCGGAGCGAGCCGAGGGCGAGCCCGAGGCGCTCGAGCCGGGCGCGGAGCGCACTGACGAGTTCACCGTCGAGGGCCCGCTGCTCACCGACGTCGGCGGCACGATCGGCGCCTCGGTCCTCTCCACGCCGGGGATGATCGCGATGATGGAGCGGACCGCCGCCGTCCTCACCTACGAGCGCCTGCCGGAGGGCACCGCCACCGTCGGCTTCGAGGTCTGCGTCAAGCACGTCGCCGGCGCCGGCGAGGGCTCTAGCTGCACCGCCACCGCGAGGCTGACCGAGGTCGTTGACGGCCGCAAGCTGCACTTCGACGTCGAGGTCCGCGAGGGCGAGCGGACCATCGGGGTGGGCACCCACCAGCGACGGGTGATCGAGGTCCCCAGCGACGGCGGCGACGGCGGCTCGTGAGCGCGGCCTCGGGGTTTCCGAGCGAAGTCCGGATCCGCGAGGTCGGCCCTCGCGACGGCTTCCAGAACGAGCCCGAGACGATCCCCACCGCCCAGAAGGTGCGGCTGATCGAGATGCTGATCGCCGCCGGGCTCAGGCGAATCGAGGTCACCTCGTTCGTCCGCGCCGACGTCGTGCCACAGCTCGCCGACGGCGCCGAGGTGCTCGCCGCGCTCGAGCGGTCCGAGGACGTCGCTTTCTCCGTCCTGATCCCGAACGAGCGGGGGTTGGACAACGCGCTGGCTCAGCGCGAGCGCTTCGACGAGATCAGCGTCTTCCTCTCCGCCTCGGAGACCCACAACCGGAAGAACGTCAACCGCTCCGTCGAGGAGTCGATGGTGGGGCTTGAGCGGGTGATTGAGCGGGCGCGGGTGGAGGACCTCCGCTGCGAGGGCGTGATCGCCACGAGCTTCGGCTGTCCCTACGAGGGCGCGGTGCCGGTCGAGCGCGTCCTCGGCCTGGCCGGGCGGCTCGCCGCCGCCGGCTGCGCGGAGCTCGGCTTCGGCGACACGACTGGGATGGCGAACCCGCGGCAGGTCGGCGAGTTCTACGCCGCGGCCCGGGAGCGGCTCGGCGGCGTCGAGGTGACCGCGCACTTCCACAACACCCGCGGCCAGGGGCTCGCGAACGCTCTTGCCGCGCTCGGCGAGGGGGTCGACTCCTTCGAATCGAGCTTCGGCGAGCTCGGCGGTTGCCCCGTTCCCCCGGGCTCGACCGGGAACATCTCGAGCGAGGACCTCGTCTCGATGCTGCACGAGATGGGAATCGAGACCGGCATCCACCTTGAGGGGCTGCTCGCCGCCTCCCGCGGGGTGCAGGACCTCCTCGACCGCCCGCTCGGCGCCCACCTGCTGACCGCCGGCCCGGTCGACTGGCAGCGGGGCTGATTGGGACTGCGCGTGGCCTTCCTGCGCGGCATGAACCTCGGAGGGCGGCGGATCAGCAACGCCGAGCTGACGGCGGAGTTCGAGGCCCTGGGCTTCGAGGAGGTGACGACCTTCCGCGCAAGCGGCAACGTCATCTTCGAGTCGAATGTCCGGGCCGAGGCCGAGCTGGTGGCCGAGATCGAGGCGGGCCTCGACGCCGCGCTCGGATACGCCGTACCGGCCTTCCTCCGGACGGAGGCGGAGATGCGCGAGATCGCAGCCCGCGAGCCCTTCGAGCCGAGCCGGGTGAAGGCATCGGAGGGCAAGCACCAGGTCTCGATCCTCTCGCGGAAGCCATCAGACGCTCAGCGCCGGAAGATCCTCGCGATGGCAACCGATGCGGACCCCCTGGTCGTCGAGGGCCGCGAAGTCCACTGGCTGCCGAGCGGCGGGCTCCTCGAGTCCGAGCTCGGCCTGGACGCCATCGAGGAGCTGGTGGGCCCCTCGACGCGGCGAACGATGGGCACGATCGAGGGGATCGCCGCCAAGCTCCCGTCGCAGGACGGATAGGCTCGAGCCGTGCTCCACGACCGCTTCGTCGATGCCGTCCACGACCGCGACGGAGACGCGGTGGGCGAGGCGCTCGCTCCCGACGTCCGCTTCTTCAGTCCCGTGGTCTTCAGCGCGTACGAGGGCCGCGACGTGGTCGGCACGATCATCGCCGAGGGCGCGATGAAGGTCTTCGAGGACTTCTCCTACGTGCATCGCCTGGAGGACCCCGAGGAGCGGGTCGCGACCCTGATCTTTCAGGCGCGCGTCGCCGATCGGGCGCTCGACGGGCTCGACCTGCTGCGCTTCGACGAGGACGGGCTGATCGAGGAGCTGCGCGTGATGGTGCGGCCGCTGAGCGGCACCAATGCCCTCGCCGAGGCGATGGGCGAGCGCTTCAAGGCGCTCGGCCTGACGCCGCCGCGCGCCTGAACCCGGCGCTAGGGTCCCCGGCCCTCGTCCCCAACACGAACGAAAGGCTTCGAGCAACCTCATGGCGATCAGCAAGGTAGGGGTAGTCGGTGGCGGCCTGATGGGCCACGGAATCGCGCAGATCTGCGCTCAGGCCGGCTGGGAGGTGGTCCTGCGCGAGGTCGACGACGAGCGGGCCGCCAAGGCCGTGGGCATGATCGAGAAGCAGCTCGGACGCGCGGTCGAGAAGGGCAAGCTGGAGCAGTCGGCCGCCGAGGAGGTCCGCGGTCGCATCAACGAAACGACCGACTACGGCGAGCTCGCCGACTGCGACCTCGTGATCGAGGCGATGACCGAGAACCTCGACGCCAAGCTGGAGATGTGGCGCGAGGTGGATCCGATCGTCAAGGGGGACGCCTACCTCGCGACGAACACCTCCTCGCTTGCCGTGATCGACCAGGCCGCGGCCACCTCGCGCCCTGATCGCTTCCTCGGCCTGCACTTCTTCAACCCCGCTCAGGTGATGCCGCTGCTCGAGGTCGTGCAGACGGTGACCACCTCCCAGGAGGCGCTCGAGGTCGGCTTCAAGGTGGGGGAGAAGCTCGGCAAGACGGTCGTCCACGCCAAGGACAAGGCCGGCTTCATCGTCAACCGCCTGCTCGTTCCGTACATGCTCGACGCGATCCGGGCCTACGAGGAGGGGGTCGGCTCGATCGAGGAGATCGACGTTGCGATGAAGGCCGGGGCGAACCACCCGATGGGCCCGCTCACCCTCGCCGACTTCGTCGGCCTCGACACGCTCGTCTCGATCGGCAACGTGATGTTCGACGAGTACCGCGAGCGTCGCTTCGCTGCCCCGCCGACCCTGCGCAAGATGGTCGCCGCCGGCTGGTACGGGCGCAAGTCGGGCAGGGGCTTCTACGACTACTCGGGCGATCAGCCGGTCGCCAGCGAGCTCGGGCTCTAGCGCGGAGGACGCGGCTCACCGCGCGGCCTCCGAGCGGGGAGGGCGTATGCGATCCTCTCGTCGACGGCACCTCGCCTCGCCGGATCGCGCGCGGGGCCTCCGAGGCAACTGACAGGGAGGCGCAATGGCAACCGATTTCACCGAGCAGCTGAGGAACGCCACCTTTCCGAGCGAGCGGCGCGGCGGCTACAGCCCCCAGGCGGTCGACGCGTACCTCTCCCAGCTTGCCGACTGGCTCGACACCGGTGGTGCCGATCAGGCCCGCGCGGCGGTCGTGCAGCGGGAGATGGAGAGGGTGGGGGAGCGCACCGGGTCGATCCTGAGCGCCGCCCAGGAGAGCGCTGACCGAATCACCGGCGAGGCGCAGGGCGAGGCCGCTCGCCTGCGCACCGACGCGGAGCGCGAGAGCGCCGAGGCCCGCTCCGCGGCCGAGGCCTACGCGGCCGAGACGCGCTCCGCGGCCGACGCCTACGCGGCCGATGTCCGGGAGCGAGCGGAGCGGGAGGCTCGCGAGGTTGCCGAAAACGCCGCCCGCGAGGCCGCCGAGTCCAGGGCCGGAGCCGAGGAGCAGGCGCGCACGACGATCCGCAACGCCGACTCTCGGCTCGAGCGAGCCGAGCGCGAAGCGGCGGACCTGAAGCGCGCCGCGGAGGCCGAGCTCGGAGACCTGGTCGACAAGCGCCGGGAGGTGATCGCCAACGTCGAGGAGCTGGCCACCGGCCTGCGCGCCGTCGTCGACGGCCCCGGGTCCGCCGAGCTCGAGCTGCCCGAGGAGGTCGGGAGCGCCGAGGTCACCGTCCGCCGAGCAGCCGGCTCCCACGCCGTTCGCGAGCACCGGGTGCTCGATCCGCTCGCCGACGGGCGGGAGCGAGCGGAGGCGCCGGCGGAGCCCCATGGCACGTCGTACGAGCCGCCCTCCGACGAGCCCACCGCGCCGACCGAGTCGGTACCCGAGGACGAGGACGAGGAGCTCGATACCGAGGAGCAGGAGGTTCGGCGCCGCCGGCGCGCCTCCGTCGACAGCGCCGAGGGTCCAACCGAGGAAACGAAGCTGACCGAGCTGCTTTGAGCGAGACCCGCGACGCCACGCCGCTCGACGAAGCGACCGCCGCGGCGGTCGCGGGCGGCCCCGAGCGCCACCACGAGAAGACGGCCGAGCAGGGCAAGCTGCCGGTGCGCGAGCGGGTCACGCTCCTGCTCGACCCGGGGAGCTTCTCCGAGGAGGGGATGCTCGCCAACTGGGAGGTGGGCGACCTCGGCGCGGACGGAGTGGTCACCGGGCTCGGCTCGATCGGCGGGCGCCCCGTTGCGCTGATGGCGAACGACCCCACGGTCAAGGCCGGCTCGTGGGGCGCCAAGACCGTCGAGAAGATCATCCGCGTCCAGGAGCGCGCGCTCAGCCTCGAGGTGCCGATGATCTACCTGGTCGACTCCGCCGGGGCGCGGATCACCGACCAGGTGCAGATGTTCCCTGGCCGCCGTGGCGCCGGGCGGATCTTCCACAACGAGGTGCGCATGTCGGGGCGGGTGCCGCAGGTCTGCGTCCTCTTCGGCCCCTCCGCCGCCGGCGGCGCCTACATCCCGGCGTTCTGCGACGTCGTGATCATGCGCGACGGCAACGCCTCGATGTATCTCGGCTCACCCCGGATGGCGCAGATGGTGATCGGCGAGGAGGTGACGCTCGAGGAGATGGGCGGAGCGCGGATGCACACGAGCGTCTCCGGCTGCGGGCACTTCCTGGCGAAGAGCGACGCCGAGGCGATCGAGCTCGCCCGGGACTATCTCGCTTACATGCCGACGAGCTTTCGCTCCGAGCCGCCCGCCGCGGCTCCCGGCGAGCCCGATCCCGAGGCGCGGCCCTCCCAGGTAGTGCCCACCGACGAGAAGACGCCGTTCGACGTCCGCCGGCTGATCGAGGGGGTCTGCGACGCCGGCTCGTTCCTGGAGGTCCATTCCCGCTGGGCGAAGGAGCTCGTCGTCGGCTACGCGCGCCTCGAGGGGCGCGCGATCGGGATCGTCGCGAATCAGCCGAAGCAGAAGGGCGGGGTCCTCTTCGTCGACTCCGCCGACAAGGCCGCCCGGTTCATCAACGCGTGCAACGCCTTCAACGTGCCGCTGCTCTTCCTCGCCGACGTGCCGGGCTTCATGATCGGCAAGGCGGTCGAGCGGCAGGGGATCATCCGCCACGGAGCGAAGATGATCAGCGCCGTCAGCTCGGCGACGGTGCCGAAGGTCTCGGTGATCGTCCGCAAGGCCTACGGCGCCGGCCTCTACGCGATGGCGGGGCCGGCGTTCGAGCCGGACGCCTGCATCGCGCTGCCCGGCGCGCAGGTCGCGGTGATGGGGCCGGAGGCGGCGATCAACGCGGTCTACTTCAACCAGATCCAGGCGATCGAGGACGAGGAGGAGCGGGCGGAGTTCGTCGCCCGCAAGCGGGCCGAGTACTCGGAGGACATCGACATCCTGCATCTCGCCTCCGAGCTGGTCATCGACGCGGTGATCGAGCCCGACGACCTCCGCGCCGAGCTCGTCCGCCGCTATGCGGAGGCGGGCGGAAAGGGCCGCCGCTTCAGCGAGCGGCACAACCCGATCACGCCGGTCTGAGCCGGCCGAGGAGAGGACGAGCGAGCATGGCCGAAGCCGACGAGGAGCCGTTGGAGGGGGTGCTCGTCACCGACTCCCGGCGTTGGACCGACGGCCCGCCCCAGGAGCTCTTCAAGCGGCTGCGCTCCGAATGCCCCGTCCATTGGACCGCGCGGATCGAGCAGTATCCCGATGAGGCGGGCTACTGGTCGGTGACCAGGGCCGACGACGTCCATGCGGTCAGCCGCGACTGGGAGACCTACTCCTCCGAGATCGGCGGGATCACCGCGCTGACCCACGCGGTTCTGCCGCTCGAGCTGACGCAGGCGATGTTCATCGGCATGGATCCGCCCAAGCACGACCGGCTCAAGGCGCTCTTCCAGCGCGGCTTCACCCCGAGGCGAATCGCGGGCCACGAGGATGTGATTCGCTCGATCACGGTCGGCGTGCTCGACGGCCTCGGCGACCGAGAGACCTGTGACCTGGTCACCGACGTGGCCCAGCCCGTTGTCTCGCGGGTGATCGGCAGCTTCATGGGGATTCCACCCGAGGACGACGCGATCTGGGCGCGGCTGATGAACTCGACGCTGGCGGCGGACGATCCCGACCTCAACCCGGAGGGGGCGTCGGCGGTGATGGAGCGCGACGTGCCGGAGATCTTCGAGCGGTGCGGCAAGCTGATCGCCGAGCGTCGTCAGCAGCCGACCGACGACTTGACCAGCGTCCTCGTTCACGCCGAGGTCGACGGTGAGCGGCTCGAGGAGCACGAGATCGTGATGGGCTTCTTCCTGCTCGTCGCCGCCGGCAACGACAGCACCAAGGCGACCTACTGCAGCGGCATGCGCGCCCTTCTCGAGGATTCCGGGCAGAAGCGGATGCTGCTGGAGGACCCGTCACTGATCCCCAGCGCGGTCGAGGAGTCGCTGCGAATGTTCCCGGCCTTCGCCCATTTCCGCCGGACCGCCACCGAGGACACCGAGCTCGCGGGGCAGACGATCCGCGAGGGCGAGAAGGTGGTCATGTGGTACGTCTCCTCCAACCGGGACGAGTCCCGCTACGAGGACCCCGACCGCTTCGACGTGACCCGTAACCCCGAGCACCAGGCCTTCGGGGCCGGCGGGCGGCACTTCTGCCTCGGCACCGCCCTGGCGCGGCTCGAGCTGCGCATCCTCTTCGAGGAAACCCTGAAGCGCTTCCCCGAGATCGAGCTCGCCGGTGAGCCCAGGCACGCCGAGACCCAGTTCGTCAATCAGCTCAAGGCGCTCCCGGTTCGGCTCCGCGGCTAGCCCGGCGCTTCAGCGACCGGCATGGGCGACGAGGCGGGCGCCTGGCCCGACGCCCGCCGGGACAGGTCGCGGTCGAGAAGTTGGACCAGCTCGACCGTGAATGAGACCACGCGCTCGATTGCGTCGGGGGCCACGCTGGAGGGCGTGTCGTCGGGGGTGTGGTGGCCGACGGGCAATGCCTCGGTGCCCTCGCGGGATGTGATCGCGATCGCCGGGTACCCGTAGGTGCGGGCGACGAACGCGGCGCTGATCCTCCCGTCGCGGATCGCCTCCGGCCGCAGGCGCTCGCCCGCGTCGGCGATCTCGATGGCCTCGCAGAGGCCGGCGAGCTCGGGGTCGAGCGGCAGGCTCACCGCGAGGCCCTGGGAGAGGACGTAGCGAGGATCCCCCCGCCCCACCGACTCCAGGGAGACGAAGTAGGTGGTCCCGGGCTCGAGGTCTCGCCGGTGGGAGCGGACGAAAGCGCGCATGCCCTCCATCGTCGTCTCGCCGCCTCCGCAGATCAGGACGTCCACCGAGAGCCCTTCGGGAGGGTCGCGGTCGAGCCGGCGCGCCGCCTCGAGCACAGCGGCGACCCCCGATGCGTTCGCGTTCGCGCCCGGGGAGGCGGGGGAGAGGGCGATCTCGCCGAGCAGAAAGACCGCGACGATCAGGATCAGGGTCTGCGGCAGCTGAGCGGCGGAGAGCCAACCGGCCTCGAGCTCGGCCATGCGCGCGCCGAGCGGTGGCAGGAGCAGCGCAATCGACCAGAACCAGATCCGAGTGGGGGAGGTGGCGACCGGCAGGCGCCGGGCTGCCGCATTGAGAAGCCGGACCGGGAGCGGGTTGTAGGCGGCCCCGGTGCGAGGGGCATCGACGTTCGCGCAGAGGATCACACGCGCTGCGCGACCGGGGGCCGTCGAGCGCGAGTGAACGTTCTGGGAGGCGCGCCGGAAGAGCAGCCGCCGCAACAGGTAATGGCGGGCGGTCAGATCCAGGTAGGCCGATGTCGCGGCGAGCAGGACCAGGGCGAAGCCGATCGCCGGCTGAAAGACGGCGAGCATGCTGCCGATCGCTGCGATCGCGCAGTGCAGCGCGTGCACGACGGCCCATTGCGGCTGCACGTAGACCGGCTCGAGCTCAGCGTGGCGGCCGGGGCCGCTGAACTGGCGAGCCAGGTCGTTGCTGGCGCGGCGCTCGGCGTCGCTCCCGGGGAGGCGATCCTCGAAGGAGCAGATCGCCTCGACATCGGAGCGCAGGCCGGCTTCCACGCTCCCAAGCATGGCGAAGTGGGCGGCCGGGAGGCGCCGGTGCAGGGGGCGCTGGCCATTACTCTCGCCCCGAGCCCCCGTAGCTCAGCTGGATAGAGCGCCGGCCTTCCAAGAATCGAACGGCAGAGCGTCGGCTCCCGCGGTTGGCAGTCGCCACTCGAAAGCGCTGCCGCCTTCCTAGCCCAGCCAGTCCAGGTTGTGGACCTCGAACTCAGTGATTTTCGGCTCCGGGACGTTCGCCTCCCCCATGACTTCCTGGATCGCCTCCCCGAGCCCACTTTGCTCCATGTAGCGGTTCACGTCGTCTGCAGAGTCCCAGACCTCGATCACCATGAATCCACCATCGGTCGCCCCAACGATGTGGGCGTGGACGCCCTCTGGCTTGTCCTGGCCGGTGCGCTCGCTCACCGCGTCGTAGTGCTCAAGCTTTCCGCCCTGGACGTCGTAGATCCGGCAAATCATGGCTCTCCTTTGGTTGCGGCCCTCGGTCGATTCGACCCTACACCCGCCATGATCGGCCGGCACCGCGAGCTTGCGTGATCTGCGGCATCTCGCTGGGCGGCAGGCGCCGGCAGGCACTCTCACGGGCAGAACCGTTCGAGGACCCTTTAGGGATCTCGGCTGCAAACGCGCGCTTGAAGCCGATTCGGCTTTGCCAAGCCCTACATTGCACCTGAGCCCCCGTAGCTCAGCTGGATAGAGCGCCGGCCTTCTAAGCCGGATGTCGCAGGTTCGAGTCCTGCCGGGGGTACTCCGTGAGGACCGTCCCCGCTGGGCTCGCTAGATTGAGCCGACGCGGTGGGCGTAGCTCAGTTGGTAGAGCTCCTGGTTGTGGTCCAGGCGGTCGCGGGTTCGAGCCCCGTCGCTCACCTTGTGGTTGGTTGCTTATCGGTCGCTGGGCACCGCGTTGGTCGGGTTGTTCATTTTCATGGTTGTGTTTCCTCGATGGTCTGCAAGCGCTCGCGGAACTCCTCGGTGGTTAGCTCGCCGGCCGCGTAGCGTCTTCTCAGCAGCTGGATCGGGTCCTCGACGGCTTTCGCGGCGTCGGCCTTTGGCTTGCGCATCATCGACCACATCATCCAGCCCATTCCACCCATCATCACGACCATGGCGACGATGGCCAGCCAACCCCAGCTACCGCTCATGTGGCCATCGCCCGAGCCGAACTGCGCGAGGAGAGCAATCAGGGCACTCATGCGACGAGATGGGTCGCCAGCTCGACCGGGTTGCGGAGGCAATAGACGCCCGGGCAGTGCTCGTCAGCGATCCGCTTGAGCTCTTCGAGCTTCTCGCGTGGCGCGTCCGCGTCGACCTCCAGGTGCCAGTCGATTTGCTGCACTGGGGCGTTGTCGGTTACGCCAAGCGCGCGACTCATGTCGACCTCGGCCTCCGTACGGGCCCGCATGGAGCGTAACTCCACACCCTGGGAGGCAGCCTCTTGAGCGTAGGTCATCGCATAGCAGGCCAGGCCGCCCCCGAAGCAATAGGCCAAGGGGTTCGGCGCGGAGCCGGTGCCGCCCATCGGCGGTGGGAAGTCCGCCTCGAACACGACCGGCTCACCGTGGGGCACGGGGATCTCGGCCCGAAACTGAGGCTGGCCCTTCTCGGTCTGCCATTCGCCATCGAAGCTGACCTGCTGCTTGACGGCGGCGGGATCTTGGCGCGCTTTGGCGAGGGTTTCGGCGAGCGCTTCAGTGTTGACGGTGTGCATGGTGTCCTCTCGTTGGGGTGGAATGGCTCGAGGCCCAGTGGCCGAGCCTCCCGATGGGTCCGAGCGGACTCACCAGCGACTAAGCCTCGTCGCTCTCGGTCGGGTATCCGAGTTGCTCCCACTTGGGGACTCCGCCGTCGATCACGTGGATAACTCGCTCGGCGCCGTAGCGCTGCACCAGGCTGGCGCCAACCGCGGCCCGCTGTCCTGAGCCGCAAACCACGGCGATCGGGTTTGCGTGATCAAGCTCGCCGGGGATCTGATCGATGTCGTGCCAGGGCCTGAAGACCGAGCCGGGGATGTGTCCGGCCTTCCACTCCCCGTGCTCGCGCACGTCGAGGATCTGTAGCCCCGACTCTTGGGCCCGCTCGCGCAGATCCTCCAGTGGCAGGCGCTCGATCCGCTCGACGTCTCGCTTTTCCTGACGCCAGCTGGTCATGCCCCCGCTCAGAAATCCAGCCAGCTTGGAGAGGCCGACCGCGACCGCCAGCGAGGCGGCACGCCGTCCATCCTCGTCGTCGCGGCCGATCAGCACGATCTCCTGGTCACGGTCCGCCAGCCAGGCCAGCTTCGAGCCGAATCCGGCGCTCAGCATCGGGATACAGATCGCTCCGGGGATGTGTGCGTCATCGAACTGCTGGTCAGTGCGCGCATCGACAAGCAGCGCTCCGTCTGAGCGTTTCTGCTCGACCTGCCTGGGTGCAAGCGGCAGAACGTCCGCCCCCTCGGTCAAGAGGGGGCCCTTATTCAACTCGACGATCGCCTTGAAATTGGGTGGCTGTGGACCGAGTTTCGCGACGGCCTGCCTGACGAACTCGTCCTCGTCCTCGATCGAGAGGGTTGGATTGTGCTCTCGCTCGAAGCCGATCGTCGAGGAGATCTTCATATCCATACCTGGACCCCCGCACATCGAACCGCCGAGGTGCGCGGGCCAGACCTCGCAGCTCTCGGGGAGGCTCAGGAGCTTTTCCTGCAATGACCGGTAGATCCCCCGGGCACCCTCTCGTTCCTCGATGGCCAGATCCGGCCGAGCGACGTCGTTGACGAAGAGGGTGTCGCCGGTGAGAACTGCCCACGGTTCCTCGCCGCGGCTGCGGTCGATCAGCGCGAAGGCCGTGTGCTCGGGCCGGTGCCCGGGTGTGTGCAGCGCCTTGAGCAAGAGTTGCCCGATCTCGAGCTCAAACCCGTCCTCGATCCCCACGTGCTCGTAGGCGGGTTCGGCGAGGCGGTGAATGTGAATTTTCGCTCCGGTCGCCGCGGCGAGACGGCCGTGGCCCGAGACGTGATCGGCGTGGTTGTGGGTTTCCAGGATGTGCTCGATCGACACCCCGGAATAGCGAGCGAGCTCCAGGTAGACGTCGATCTCGAAGCGCGGATCCACTACCGCTGCTAGGCCGGCGTCCTCATCTCCAATCAGGTAGGAGGCGCAGCCGAGGTCGTCGTGGGTGATCTGGCGGAAGATCATGCGCTTGTGACCTCCCTTGGCGCCTCTCCGACCAGCGAGTTCAGCTCACGCAACTGCTCGCGCACCCCGGCGCATACTTCGTCGCAGAGGGCGATCAGGGTCGGATCGGCAATTTTGTAGAGCGCGCGCGAGCCATCCCGTCGCCGGGAGACCATCCGTTCGCTGAGCAGCAGCCCCAGGTGCTTGGAGACGTTTGCTTGTGTGCCATCGGTCGCCTCGACAAGTTCACCGACGGACGCCTCGCTGCGCGCGTGGATCAAGTTCAAGAGTCGTAGCCTCGTCGGCTCTCCGAGCATGGCGAACCGGCGGGCAATCAGTTGGGCTAGCTCTGGAGTGAGATCTGTCATGCACCTATTATAACCATATGGTTGAATAGATGTATGAAGATGCTCTTAGCCGTTCCCTTTGGCCTCGCGATCGGCGCCGTAGTGGGCACGGTGGGGGGAGGCGGCGCGATCATGGCTCTGCCGGTCTTGGTCTATGTGCTGGGGGAGGGCGTAAGCCCGGCGTCCACCGCCTCCTTGATCGTCGTGGCGCTAGGCGCCACAGTGGGCGCGGGCGCGCAGGCTCGTGACGGTCAGCTGTGCTGGCGAGTGGCGCTGACCTTCTCATTGCCGGCGGCGATCGGGGCGTACGCTGGAACGCTGGGGAGCGGCTCGGTCAGTGGCCGCACCTTGATCCTGGCCTTCGTGCCGGTCATGCTTGCAGCGGCCGCCCTTACCTACAGCCGAGGCGATAGCGCTGGCGATTCCCCTGGCCCTCCACCGGAGTGCCCGGAGTCGCGGGCGCTATGGGCCGGTGGTGCGGGGGTAGTGGTCGGGGCGATGACGGGTTTCTTTGGGGTCGGCGGTGGGTTTCTCATCGTCCCGGCATTGACGGCGTTCTTAGGCTTGGCGATGCGACAGGCGATCGCTACCTCGCTGGCCATCATCACGGTCACGGGCTTAGCGGCTCTCTTAAGCCACCTCGCGCAAGGAGCTGAACCGAACTGGTCCCTGACGCTCGTTCTGTGCGGAGCGGCCGCCGTTGGCGCTCTTGCCGGAAGTTCCCTCACTCGCCGACTCTCGCCGAGCGCGCTCGCCCACGGCTTTGGGGTCGTCGTGGCCCTCGTGGCGATCTTCCTGCTCGCCGACGTTCTCCTTCTCGGAGGGCCGCCGACCGGCTAAGCCGAAACGTTCCTATGAACGTCTGAACGATATATCATTTGTTCGGATGAGCCACGCCGATAGTCACACGACCCCAGCGGTCATCGACGCTGAGTTGGCCCGGACGGTGTCCGAGCACATGCAGATGCTGGCCACGCCGAGTCGGGTGCAGATTCTCGGGTGCCTGAAGGCCGGTCCTCGTTCGGTCGGAGCGCTCGCCGACGCGGTCGGCATGGAAGCCTCGGCGGTCTCCCACCAACTGCGCTCACTGCGTCACCTCGGGCTGGTGATTGGCGAGCGGCGCGGGAAGCAGGTCATCTACGGGCTCCACGACTCCCACGTCGCCGAGCTTCTCGACCAAGCTGTCTTTCATGTTCAGCATCTGACGCTCGGCGCTCGCGAGCCGTTCGATCCACCGGTAGCGACAGGGCCATCGTGACCACTGGCTCCGAACAGAAACAGCCGCTCGCGGTTCATGGCCACACCCACGACGAAGATGGCCACGGTCACAGCCACGGGCTGATCGATCGCTCGATCATGCGTTCCCGCGACGGTCTCAAGGCGGTCGGCATCAGCCTCGGCGTGCTGTTGGTCACCTCGTTGTTGCAGATCGCCATCTTCATTGCCACCGGCAGCGTCGCGCTGCTCGCCGACCTCATCCACAACGTCGGCGACGCCCTGACCGCGGTGCCCGTAGGTATCGCCTTCATGATGCGCTCGTTCGTGGCCGAGAAGCGAGCTGGGTACTTCGTCGTCGGAGCGATCTTCGTCAGTGCGGTGGTCGCTGCGGTCGCGGCGATCGATCGCCTGATCAATCCGCAGACCATCGACCACCTGGCCATCCTGGCTCTCGCGGGTGCGATCGGGTTCATCGGCAACGAGATCGCCGCCCAGGTCCGCCTACGAGCCGGCAAGCGTCTGAATAGTCCGGCCTTGATCGCCGACGGCTACCACGCCCGCACCGATGCTCTCGTAAGTCTCGCGGTGATCGCCAGCGCAATCGTCGTCGGCCTGGGCTTCGAGCTCGGAGATCCGCTGATCGGCCTGGTAATCACGTTGGTCATCTTGCGAATCACCTGGCAGTCGTTTCGAACGATCAAAGCCGAGCCTGGGCTTCCGGACGATCACGATCATTGAGATGACCTACGACCCTTGTCGACGGCGAGGATCGAGCGCAGACTGACAACCGCCGCAACCGTCTTGGGGTTCGAAAGCCATCCCATCAGGGACCTTGAGGCTCTGTCGGTAGCACCTAGCTGACGCGGCTCGCGCCCGAAGGCGCTCCGAGAGACCGCCTCATCGAGCGCCGGGCGCGCCCGAACACCGAGGGGTCGCGCCAGAGCTGGAAGCCGTAGCTCGCCGCCGCGGCGAGGGCGTTGAGCTGGAAGGCCACGTCGGCCGGGTCGGTCCCCGCCGGTAGGTCGCCTGCCTCGATGGCAAGCGCGACCTCGTGCTTGAGCACCCCGAGCCAGCGCTTCATCACGCCGGCGACCGCGTCGCGGAGCGGGCCGGGCCTGGCGTCGAACTCGATCGTGGCCGTGGTGAGAAAGCAGCCCCCCGGCATCACCTCTCGCTCGTGGTAGGAGAGCCAGCTGTCGCACAGGGCCAGCAGCCTCGCAATCCCAGCCCGCTGATCCGCGACCGGAGCCCAGACCTCTTCGGTGAACTGCTCGACCGCGGCTTCCAGCGTCGCCAGCTGCAGCTCCCGCTTGCTCCCGAAGAGGCTGAAGACGCTGCTCTTCCGCATCCCCGTCTCTCCGGCCAGGCCGCCAATGCTCAGGGCTTCGAGGCCCTCGACGGAGGCTAGATCGACCGCGGTTTCCGTGACGGCGGCTCGGGTCTCGGCCACGGCTGCCGTGGAGCGGCGGGGCATGCGAATGATGATACCGTACGATCGTCCGATAAGAGGAGAGCAGATGGAAGTTCGATGCCTGGGATGGGCGGGAGTCGAGATCGAGGCAGAGGGCGCGGCAGTCGTGATCGATCCCTTGGCTGATCCCGGCGCCACCTTTGCCCCGCTTGGGGAGGAGGCCTGCCGCGCCAAGCTGCCCTCCCTCGCGGCGCCTCACGCTCGGCGCACGGCGGTCGCCGGACTCGTCAGCCACCTCCACCGCGACCACGCCGATGCGAGGGCCCTCGCAGGAGCCCTGGCCGCCGACGCCTTCGTGCACGAGCCCGCCTGGCCCGGAGGGCCGGAGGTCGAGAATCTCGGGTTGGCGCAGGCCAACCTGGAGCTCGAGCGGGCAAAGCTGAAGCGCAGAGCGGTCGAGCCATGGGAGCGGCTCGAGGTCGGCCCCTTCGTGATCACCGCGCTGCCGGCGGTCGATGGCCTCGGCGATCCCCAGGTCTCGTGGCTGGTCGAGGCCGACGGGCGGCGGGTGGTTCACCTCGGGGACACGCTCTTCCACGGCTACTGGTGGCGGATGGCTCGACGCCACGGGCCCTTCGACGTCGTCTTCGCGCCGATCAACGGGGCGACGGTCAACTTTCCCCACCTGCAGCCCCCGAGCCCGCTGGCGGCGACGATGGAGCCGGAGCAAGCGGCCCTCGCCGGTGAGTTGCTCGGAGCCCGAACCGTCGTTCCGATGCACCACGACGGCTTCGAGATCGAGCCCTGGTATCGCGGGGTCTCCGAGGCCGCCGGACGCTTCAGGGCAGCCGCCACCGGGCGCTCCTACGAGGCCCGCGTCCTCGAGCCCGGGGAGAGCTTCGAGGTGGCCGCCGGTCCGTGGAAGGTCGTCTCGGCTACCCCGAGCTCGGCGGAGCACCTCTGAGCAGCGCCGGGGCGGTGAGGGGCCAATTGGGTTGAGCCCTCTCCGACGGAGGCGATGCCCTGCTTTTCGCCGGCGGCATCAAGATCGCCGGGCGTCCGGGGGAGGCCGCTCGGGGTCGCCAGCCCGGCTTGCCCTCCACGCTCGGCTTTTTTCGACGCTGGACCTCCGTCCAGGATTCAAGCGGGGCTAAAGGCGACCCGCCTGTGAGCGATAGAGGGGGCTGAGTCCACTTACCCACAGGGAGCATGATGAGTTCTTTCGGCCGGTTTTTGACGACCTTCGTCGCGCTGTTGGCGACCTGCCTCGGCGCCGTTTCGCTGACTGAGCAGGCCGTGGCCGCGCCCATGATCTACGCGTGCGAGACCAAGCGCGGGGAGCACAAGGGCTTGCTTCGCAGGGTAAACGTGCCGAAGTGCCGCTCGAGGGAGCGGCTCACACGCTGGAATGTTCGTGGTCCGGCCGGCCCCCAGGGCCCCGTTGGCGCAAGCGGCGCAATCGGAGCCACCGGCGCCACGGGCGACGCCGGAGCAACCGGCGCCAAGGGCGACACCGGAGCCACCGGCGCCAAGGGCGACACCGGAGCAACCGGCGCCAAGGGCGCAACGGGCGCAACTGGAGCTAACGGCGTCAAGGGCGACACCGGCGCTACCGGCGCCACGGGAGCGAAGGGTGACACTGGTGCCACCGGCGCAGTCGGTCCAGCCGGCCCCCAGGGCCCGGTTGGCGCGACCGGAGCAACCGGCGCCAAGGGTGACAAGGGCGCCACCGGTGCCACCGGAGCAACGGGTGCAACCGGCGCCGCCGGCGCTGACGGCGTCGATGGAGCTGACGGCGCAACCGGAGCAACGGGTGCAACCGGCGCCAAGGGCGACAAGGGCGACACGGGTGCAACCGGAGCAGCCGGAGCTGACGGAACCAATGGAGTTGACGGCGCCACGGGCGCCAAGGGCGACACCGGCGCAACGGGCGCCACCGGAGCAGCCGGAGCTGACGGAGCCAATGGAGCTGACGGAACCAATGGAGTTGACGGCGCCACGGGCGCCAAGGGCGACACCGGCGCGACCGGTGCAACCGGCCCCGCCGGGCCCCAGGGCCCGGTTGGCGAGACCGGAGCAACGGGTGCAACCGGCGCCGCCGGCGCTGACGGCGTCGATGGAGCTGACGGCGCAACCGGAGCAACGGGTGCAACCGGCGCCAAGGGCGACACGGGTGCAACCGGAGCAGCCGGAGCTGACGGAACCAATGGAGTTGACGGCGCCACCGGCGCCATGGGTGCCAAGGGCGACACCGGCGCAACGGGCGCCACCGGAGCAGCCGGAGCTGACGGAGCCAATGGAGCTGACGGCGCCACCGGCGCCACGGGTGCCAAGGGCGACACGGGTGCGACCGGTGCCAAGGGCGACACTGGCGCGACCGGCGCAACGGGCGCGACCGGCGCAGCCGGCGCTGACGGAACCAATGGAGTTGACGGCGCGACCGGCGCCACCGGCGCCAAGGGCGACACCGGTGCGACCGGTGCGACCGGTGCAACCGGCCCGGCCGGCCCCCAGGGCCCGGTTGGCGCGACCGGAGCAACCGGCGCCAAGGGCGACACCGGCGCCACCGGCGCCACCGGAGCTGCCGGCGCCACCGGCGCCAAGGGAGACACCGGCGCGACCGGTGCTGCCGGAGCCACCGGAGCCACGGGCGCAACCGGCCCGGCTGGCCCTCAGGGACCGATTGGAGCAACCGGCGCTGCCGGCGCCAACGGAGTTGACGGCGCCACCGGCGCCACGGGTGCCAAGGGCGACACCGGCACTGCCGGAGCCAAGGGTGACACCGGAGCTGCCGGCGCCGCCGGAGCCACCGGCGCCAAGGGCGACACCGGTGCGACCGGCGCCGTTGGCCCGCAGGGCCCGGCGGGCCCGACCGGAGCGACTGGTCCCCAGGGTCCCCAGGGTGCCCCGGGAATGCTGAGCAACGTGGTCGTGCGGACGGTGAGCTTCACTGGCAGCTCCCGGGGGGCAACGGCCAACTGCAATGCCGGGGAGCGCGTGCTCGGCGGTGGCTACGAGAACGGCAGCGGGGGAACCATCGGGGTACTCCGATCGGGGCCGAACCCCGTGACGAACGGCGCCACCCCCACCGGATGGACCGTGCTGTTGGCCGGCAACGCAACAGGCACCGTGAGCGTGCTCTGCGGCTCCTGAGCCCTGTCCATCCAGGGCTCCTGAGCGGCCCTGTCCATCCAGGCCTTACCCGCGTGCAGCGTGCGCGCGGGTAAGGCGAAAATGGCAGACGACGGCGTGACGACTGACCTCGTCGCTAGATTGCCGACCTCGGTGACCCAATGAGAGAAACGAGAGACCAGAGTCGAAACCTCCGCCTGGGAGTCCTGATCGCGGCGCTACTTGTCGTCGGCTTGCTCGTCTACTTCCTCGCCATCCGGGACGACGATGACGCCCAGTCGACTGGCGAGCTCCCGAGTAACGCGCAACCGGTGACGGTGGCCGAGGACGATCTCGACGCCGTCGCCGAGTCGGTGGGCCACGAGATCTACTGGGCCGGCCCTCAGGACGACGCGACGATCGAGGTCACCGAAACGGAGCCGGGCAACGTGTTCATCCGCTATCTGACCGAGGGAGCCGAGGCTGGCGATCCTGAGCCCAACTTTCTCAGCGTCGGCACCTATCCCGTCAAGGACGCGCTCGGTGCCCTCGAAGCCGCGGCCAAGAAGGACGGCGCGATCACTGCGAAGCTTGACGGAGGAGGACTCGCCGTCACAAATTCGGAAGACCAGAGCAGCGTCTACGTCGCATACCCGGATTCGAACCTCCAGATCGAGGTGTACGCCCCGGACCCGGACATGGCGTTCGACATTGCCACCTCGGGGGCCATCGAACCGGTTTCCTGAGTCTCGCTGGTCGACCGACCCTCGCTTCCGTCCCGAGCTCAGCCGCTCCGCAGCGCCCGAGCGAAGACGATCACGTTGTTCTCGTAGCCCGTCTCCGGATCGAACTCGCCCCCGCAGGTGATCAGGGCGAGGCTGGGGCGGCGGCTCGAGCCGTAGACCTCCTCCGCCGGAAAGCTCGCCTTGGCGACCTCGAGCGTGCGCAGCACCCGGAACGTGTGAGGAGCGCCGGCCCGGTCGGTGATCGTCAGCTCGGTCCCCCGAGTGGCCCCGGGAAGGGAGGTGAACGCGGCGGGTCCGTCGAGGCTGTCGAGGTGGCCGAGCAGGATCGCGCGTCCGGGCTCGCTCGGCCGGGGTCCGCGCCGGTACCAGCCCGCCTCGTAGACGGGCGGCACGCGGATCCCGTCATCGGTCGCTCCGACCGGCTTGACCTCGGCCTCGATGCCGAGGTCGGGGATCGCGATCCGCGCGGGGATGGCCGGGCGCGGATCGGTTGGCTCGAGCCCCGCCTCCACGGGTGGAGGAGCCGACGCCGGGCGCCCCGTGACGACCCGGCGGATCCCGCTCGAGTCCGCGCCGCCGACCTGCGCGGAGACCTCGGGAACCGCCGAGATCTCCTGGGCCACCGGCGCGGGAGCCACCTGGGACGGGGCTCCGTCCGCGCTCAGCAGCAGAACGGCCCCGCCGACCGTCAGCGCCGGGATGGCGAAGGCGAGCATGCCCCGAGCCGTCGCGCTGCCGGCCTGGCGCCGCACGGACCCCGCTCGGCTCAGCTCCCGCGCGGGAGCCTCGAGGGGCGGGCGCGCAGCGACCAGGTGGCGAGCCCGAGGAGGCCGGCGGCGAGCGCCGCGACGGTCGCGAGCGGCCAGTCAGGCCCCCCGCGTTCATCGGCTCTGGCGAGGCCGCCGAACCCGGTTTCCGGAGCTCCGTCAGGAGTTGCGACATCGTCCTCGACGAGGACGACGCGCGTCTCCTCGCCCTGGCTGCCGACGAGCAGCGCGGTGTCCGAGGTGCCCGCCGCAAGCGCGACGTTGTCGGCCAGCACCGCCTTGCCGCTCTGCGGGCTGCGCACGCTGACCCGGTAGTCGCCGGGCTGCAACTGCAGGTAGTCGGTCTCGTCGGTATAGGAGGAGCCTTCGGCGACCACCTTGCCGCCGATCGCGAGGTCGGCGTCGCCGAGCTCGGGAGCCGCGTGGATCACCCGCAGCCGCGCCAGCCCGGCCTTCGCCGCCTGGTTCTCGAAGAGCCGCAGCTCCGCGCCGTCGTTCGTGGGCAATGCGATCACCGTGTAGCTGGCTCCGGCAGCCAGAGCGGGAGCGGCGGAGAGCTCGACTCCGTCGGGAGCGGAGAGCTCGAGTTGCGCCGGCCCCGAGGGGACGGCAACCAGGTCGCTCGCCTCTCCGAAGTCAGCGGCGCCGACGTCCTGCCCGTCGGCCGTCAGCGTTCCGAGCCCCACGCCGGGCACCGCGTGGACGAAGCGCAGCTTCGCGTCCTCGGCCGAGGCGCCGAGCGCCGGCGATGCCGACAGGAGCACGGTGAATACTGCGCCGAGGATGATTGAGCGAGAGCGACCCATGGAGGATCCGATCGTATCCGCTGAAGGCGCGGATCGGGCCACGCTGCCCGAGGCGCTGACCGAGCTGCCGCTCCCATTCAAGGCGACGCTCGAGCTCGCCTACCGTCGCGGCCTCCCGGATTCCACGATCTCCGAGGTCGCCGGGCTCGAGGAGGCCGAGATGGCCAGGCAGCGGGAGCGCGCCCTCGAATGGCTCGCGGGGCGGACCGGCTCGGGCGGCGGTCCCGGGGAGGTGGAGGACGGGCTGAGAGGTCTCTCGCCTGCCGGCTGGTCCGGCGAGCTGGAGCAGGACGGCGAGCCCGAGGCCCTCCAGCAGCCCGTCGAGGGAGAGCCCCCCGAGGCGCAGGACCCCGGCGAGGAGGACCCGTCCGAGGAGAAGGAGCCCCGGCCGTTCCCGGTGCTGCCGTCAGCACCGACGACGTCCGCCGGCGGCCGGCAGGGCTCAGCCCGGCGCCTGCTCACCGCCCTGGCGCTCGCCGCCGCGCTCGTCGTCGCCGTGATCCTGATCGTCTCGATTGGCACCGGCGATTCAAGCGATTCTCAGCCGGAGCTCGCCTCGGAGACATCGCAGCCGATTCCAGGCGAGGAGGGCGCAGGGGGTGAAACGGGAGGTCAGGCGCAGGAGCCCCCGGACCCCGGCGGGGAGGAGCCCGCGGCGCCGGCGGAGATGGTTCCCCTCGCGGGGGCCGAGGCCGCGGGAGGGGCGATGGCGACCCTCAGCGACAGCTCTTCACGCCCGCAACTCGAGCTCGCGCTCGAGGGGTTTCCCGACCCCGACGGCGAGTACCGGGCGTGGCTCTACAACTCCGTGATCGATTCCGTGCCGCTCGGCTCGACCGAAGCGGGGGATGGCGCGATCCGGGCCAGGCTGCCCGACGGCTGGGAGGACTTCTCCTTCGTCGACGTCTCGATCCAGCAGGACGGGAGCGAGGCCCACAGCGGGCGGAGCGTCGCCCGCGTCGCGACCGCCGACCTCCCCGCGCCCTAGCCCAGCCGGCCCCCTCGGGGATCGGCTGCGCGGAGCCGTCACGATCCCTGAATCCAGCGATGCGCGCGGCGCGCGATCTCACGAAAGCGCCTCCCCGCCCGTTGAACGAGCAGATGCCATCCGCAGCGGCCCCTCTTCCCCCCTTTCAGACCCTGATCGACGCCCACGCCGCCGTGGTCGCGACGTTCCTGCGCGGGATGCTCCGACCCGAGGACGCCGAGGATGCGCTGCAGGAGACCTTCCTCGCCGCCCTGCGCGCCTATCCCCGCTTCGACGGCGCGAACCCGCGCGCCTGGCTGCTCACGATCGCGCGGCGCAAGGCGATCGACGAGGGCCGTGCGGCGGGCCGCCGCCCTGAGCCGCTGGCGGACCCGGACTCGGTCGCCGGCGACCGCGGCGAGGCGGACGGTGGCGATGTCTCTGCCCAGGCTCTCTGGGCCGCGGTCTCTGCGCTGCCGGCGAAGCAGCGCGCGGCCGTCGTCCTCCGCTTCGCGGTCGATCTCCGCTATCGCGAGATCGGCGAGGCCATGGATTGCTCGGAGGCGGCGGCTCGCCGCAGCGTGCACGAGGCGATGGAGAGCTTGAGGCGGTCGAACATCGAACGGGAGGTCCTGGCATGAGCGGTACGGCGCCACATCTGCAGGCGATCGGCGCGAAGGCGGCGGCCGAGGTCGACCGCGAGGCGCTCGCGGCGACCCTCGCCGAGCGCGCCGCCACCGAGGGCCTCCTCGACGTCGCCTACTGCGAGGTCGACACTCCGCTCGGCAGGCTGCTTGCCGCGGCCACCCCGCGAGGCCTGGTGCGGCTCGGTTACCCGAACGTCTCCAAGGACGCGCAGCTCGCCGCGCTGGCCACCGCGATCTCGCCCCGCGTGATCGAGTCACCGGCCCGCCTCGACCCCGTGCGCCGCGAGCTCGACGAGTACTTCGCCGGCTCGCGCCGCGACTTCGACCTGCGGCTCGATTGGAGCCTCACCGGGGGCTTCGTCCAGCGGGTCCTGCGCGAGACCGCGCAGATCCCCTTCGGGCAGACCCGCACCTACTCGCAGATGGCGATGACCGTCGGCAGTCCGCGCGCGCACCGCGCCGCCGGCAGCGCTCTCGGCGCCAACCCGATCCCGATCGTCGTGCCCTGCCACCGCGTCCTGCGCGTCGGCGGGGCGCTCGGCGGCTACGGCGGCGGGCTCGAGGTCAAGCGCCGGCTGCTCGAGCTGGAGGGCGTGCTCGCCTGAGCGGGCCGGGAGCCGCCGGCTCAGCAGGGGCTGGTCTCAGGGCCGTGGCCGACCACCTCGAACGCGCCGCCTGGGATCTCCTTGAGCTGGTTCAGGTTCGCGTCGTTCCAGCGCCGGTCGGCGGAGCCGGGGATGAACCAGTTCGAGCCGTTGTCGGCGACGATCACCCCGTAGCGCTTGAGCGCCGTCGCGATCACCCGCGCGTCCCCGCTCACCCCGGCGAGGTTGTAGCCCGCCCGCAGGCGCAGCCGCAGGCCCGTCGGCGGGCGGTCGGGATTGCACGAGTCGGAGGCGTAGTGGGTGGCGGGGGGGAGGTAGCCGCGGCGGGTCTCGTCGAAGGTGATCCGGATCGCGTGGTCGATCACGCCCGACCGCACCTCCTCGAGGGTGACCAGCCCCGGGTAGATCGGCAGCCCGGCAGCGTCGGCGGAGGTCCAGCCGGCGGGCCGCTGCCCGATCAGCGGCACGCCGAGGTCGAAGAGCGCGCCGGAATCGGCGCTCCAGGCGTTGCGCGCCCCGCCGCGCTCGAAGGCCCGGTAGAGCTCATAGAGCCTGCAGGAGCCGCCGCTGCTGCGCGGGCGGCGAACGACGAGCACGTGGCGGTCGCCGTCGGAGCGCCTGCCTCTCTCGATCGGCGCCCCCGGCGGGATCGGATAGGGCCCGCGGTCGCTCTCGCCGCCGTATGCGGTGAACCTGATCGGCACCCGGGGCTGGTCCGGGGGAACGACGACGTAGGGGATGCCGTAGCTCGGGTTCGAGCCGAAGTCGGGATGGAGGAAGTCCCCGCCGTCGGCGTTGATCTGAGCGATGATCGCGTTCGATCGTGGGTCGAGCGGCGCGCCTGAGACATCGCGGTTGAAGGCGTCGGAGGCGGGGAAGCTCGCGCAGCCGGGAGCGGGGTGGGGGCCGCCGAAGGGCGCCAGGAGGGTCGCCGCCTGGCGCGCTCTTCCGCGGGCGCAGCGCCGCTCCTTGCAGGCTCGCACCCGGGCCTCGTACACCCGACCGCGATCGAGGCCGCGCAGCCTGAAGCCGTGAGCGTTCCTGCTCGCCCGGGAGCGCCTCCACCGGTCCTCCCCCCGCAGGCGGACGGCGATCTCATAGGAGCTCTCGCGGTGGGAGCGGTCGCGCCAGCGCAATGCGATCGAGCCGGTCCCGACCTGATCGACGCGCAGCGCGCCGACGGGCCGCAGCGTGGCGGCCGAAGCCGGCCCCGCGGCGAGGGCGAGGAGCAGGAGCGAGAGCGCGAGGGGCCCCGCGAGGGACCGGGCTCGGTTCCGGCGATCCATCAGGGTCAAGATCGGCATCTCAGCTCCATCCTTGACCGGCGTACGTGGGGGGCGCGGGGCGCCGCCTCGCTAGCCTCAACGGCCCATGCCCCCCGCGGATCTCGGCACCACGATCGTCGAGTCGCTTCCCTCGCTCTCGCTGCTCGTCATGGCGATCGCGTACGCGACTCGCGTCCTGCGCCTCTCCGGCGCCGCACGCCCCGTGCCGCTTTGGCGTCAAGCGTTCTTCCTCGCGGGCCTCGCCGTCATGGCCGTCGCGCTCGTCTCGCCGATCGACCACATGGCGGACGAGCTCCTCACCTTCCACATGATCCAGCACCTGCTGATCATGGACGTGGCGGCGCTCCTGCTCGTCCTCGGCCTGACCGGCCCCGTCATGCAGCCGCTGCTCGCCATGCGCGGATTCCGCTGGATGCGGCACCTCGCCAATCCCATCGTCGCCCTCGGGATCTGGACCGTCCTGCTCTATGCCTGGCACATCCCTGCGCTCTATGAGGCCGCGACATTCGACAGCGACCTCTTGCACGGGGTCCAGCACATCAGCTTCTTCACGGCCGGGTTCGCCTTCTGGATGGCCCTACTCGGACCGCTGCCGAAGCCGAGCTGGTTCGGGGGCGCGGCGAGCGCCGGCTTCGTGGCCGGCATCCGCCTGATCGGCGCGGTCCTCGCCAACGTCCTCATGTGGTCGGGCTCGGTGCTCTACGGCCGCTACGCCTCCGGCGAGGCCGAGCACGGCGTCTCCGGACTCAGCGACCAGGGGACGGCCGGGGTCGTGATGATGGCCGAGAGCACGCTGGTCACGATCGCCGTCCTCAGCTGGCTAGTGCTGCGCTGGGCCCGCCAGGACACCGAGCGCCAGGAGCTGCTGGACCTCGCCACCGAGCACGGCTTCGAGCTCGACTCCCGGCGCGCGGAGCGTGCCGTCTCCGCCGGACAGGGCGGCCGCCTGCGCGAGCGGATCGAGGCCGGGTCGGGCACACCCCGGGCGGGCGGGCCGGCTTGAGCCGCAACCGCTTCCTCTACGTCCTCGTCTTCGTGGTCGGCACCGGGTCGCTGGGTGCCGAGATCGCGGTGGCCCGCCTCATGGCACCGTTCTTCGGGGCCTCGACGATCGTTTGGGCGAACACGATCGGCGTCGTCCTGGTCGCGCTCTCGATCGGCTACTGGTTCGGCGGCCGCCTCGCCGATCGCAACCCGACCCTGCCGGGGCTGAGCAAGATGGTGCTCGCCGCCGCCCTGCTGCTCGCGGTCGTCCCGTTCGTCGCGCAGCCGTTCTTCGACATCTCGGTCGACGCGCTCGACGAGATCTCCGCCGGGGCCTTCGCCGGATCGCTGTTCGCCGTCCTCGCCCTGGTAGCCGTGCCGGTGATGCTGCTCGGCGCCGCCTCTCCCTACGCGCTTCGCCTCGCGGTGCCCGACGTCGAGCACGCCGGCCGGGTCGCGGGCAGGCTCTATGCGATCTCGACCGCGGGCTCGCTGGTCGGGACGATGACCTCCGCGCTTTTGCTCATCCCCTTCCTCGGGACGCAACGCACCTTCCTCGTCTTCGCCCTGGTCATCGCCGTCACCGCCGCGGTCGGCCTCGGCATCCGCTTCGCCCCTGCTCCGGCCCTGGTCGCGCTGGCGATCGCGCTCCCCGTCGGCACCGTCAAGGCATCCGACGCGGGGGAGGTGATCTACGAGACCGACACGGAGACCCAGTACGCACAAGTGGTCGAGGAGCCCGACGGTGACCGCCTCCTGCAGCTCAATGAGGGTCAGGCGATCCACTCGATCTACAGGCCCGGCTCCTACCTGACGGGACGGCTCTGGGACAACTTCGCCACGCTTCCGTTCGCCGCGCTGCGGGAAGCACCAGAGCGAGTTGCGATCCTCGGCAACGCCGCGGGGACGACAGCCCGCATCTACGGGCACTACTTCCCCGAGACCAGGGTCGACGGGGTCGAGATCGACGGAGAGCTCTCCGAGATCGGCCGCGAGTACTTCGACCTCTCGGGTCCCAACCTCCATCTCCACACCGACGACGCCCGGCCCTGGCTGCGCCGCTCCGAGGGCGACTTCGACCTGATCATCGTCGACGCCTACCGGCAGCCATACATCCCCTTCTACCTGGCGACGCGCGAGTTCTTCGAGTTGGCCCGGAGCCGGCTCGCTCCGGGTGGCGCGGTGATCGTCAACATCGGCCACCCGGAGGGCAACGACGACCTCGAGACGGTGGTGGGCAGCACCCTGGCGGCGGAGTTTCCGAGCGTGCTGCGCGACCCGATCGAGGACACGACGACGCTCCTGCTCGCCAGCGAGACGACGGCCTCCCCGCGGCGCTTGCTGGCCGAGATCGACGAGCTGCCCGAGGAGCTTCGCAACATCGCCGCGATCGACGCCCAGCGGATCGAGCCGCGCCTGCCGGGAGGCGAGGTCTACACCGACGACCGGGCCCCCGTCGAGTGGCTGATCGACAAGTCGATCCTCGGCTACGCCGGCGAGGGCGGCTGAGCGGCGCCCGCCCGGCGGGCAGGAGCGTCGCGCGCGGCACCGAACATCCGAGCGGGGAACCCACGGCTCGTGATCGTCGACTGCGCTCAATACCACGAAGGCTCGCGCCGGCAGTCCGGCACGCTGAGCATCGAGGACGCCGCCCGGGAGGCCCGCGAGGGCGACGGGTTCGTCTGGCTCGGCCTACACGAGCCCGAGGACGAGGAGCTGAACCGGGTGGGGGAGGCCTTCGGGCTGCACGAGCTGGCGCTCGAGGACGCCCTGGTTGCTCATCAGCGACCGAAGCTCGAGGACTACGGCGACGGCTTCTTCGTCGTCCTCAAGACCGCCCGCTACGACGACGAGCGGGAGGAGGTGGACTTTGGCGAGATCAACCTCTTCCTCGGCGCCGGCTACGTGATCACCGTGCGCCATGGCGCCGCCAGCGGGCTCGGCGAGGCGCGCCGCCGACTCGAGGCACGCCCCGACCTGATCGATGCAGGGCCCGCAGCCGCCGCCTGGGCGATCCTCGACCAGGTCGTCGACGACTACGAGCCGGTGACCGAGGGGATCGACAACGACATCTCCGAGGTCGAGGACCAGGTCTTCGCCAACCGCGGCGACTCGACCCAGCGGATCTACTTCCTCAAGCGCGAGGTGATCGAGTTCCACCGCGCGGTGCGGCCGCTGCTCGGACCGCTCGAGTCGCTCGAGAGCGGCAGGATCGTGCAAGTCGACGAGGGGATCAGGAGGTTCTTCCGCGACGTCGCCGACCATGCCCGGCGCGTCGACGAGCAGCTGCTCGCCCACCGCGAGCTCCTGACCGGGGTCCTCGAGGCGAACCTGGCGCTGATCTCGGTGCGCCAGAACGAGGTCGTCCGCTCGATCTCCGCCTGGGCGGCGATCATCGCGGTGCCGACCTTCATCGCAAGCATCTACGGTATGAACTTCGAGCGGATGCCCGAGCTCGGCTGGGACGTGGGTTACCCCATCGCCCTCGCGCTGATGGCTGTCTCGATCTTCCTCCTCTACCGCTTCTTCAAGCGGATCGACTGGCTCTAGGCGGCCCCGGCCGACCCGGCGGCCTACTCCCAGCCTCGCCGCTCCTCCGGGTGCCGCGGGTCGCCCCGCCGCCACCACCGCCAGAGCACTGCCACGAAGTCGCCGGCGAAGGCGGCGAAGCGACCGAGCGGCCCGCTGACGAGGCCCGCCAGCAGGTGGTCGAGGCGCCTCAAGCCGGAGCCGGCGTGCGCACGAGGTCCCGCTCGGGGATGACGCCCCAGCGCTCGCCGGCGGCGACGAGCTCCGGCGAGAGGGGCCAGCGATCGGGACGGACCTCACCCTCGTGCTCAGGGCTGGCGCCCTTGAGCGCCATCGATCCGGCGTTGTCCCCGATCCGGCGGATCTCGGCCACCTCGTCCTCGGAGAGCCGCTGCTCGGGAAGCGCGGCGAGCTCGACGCGCTTGTCCTCGATCGGCCGCGCTCGGGCGGTCTCCTCCTGGATCAGCGTCGGCGCCACGCAGGCCACCGCCTCGTGGGAGAGGTTCCACTGGCAGGCGAGCTGCATCGGGGTCAGCTCATGCCGCTCCGCGATCGGCCGGACCAGCTCCAGCCGCTCGAGCCCGCGCTCGATCCAGCCCTCCGGCCGGAAGCGGCGATGGTCGTGGTCGGGGAAGCGATGTCCGGCCCCGACGTCGTCCCAGAAGAGCCCGCCGTAGTCGACCACGCGGGTGATCACCCTGATCCCGTGCCGGGCGGCGGCATCGAGCACGAGCTCGCCCGGCCAGGGCTCGAACGGATTGAGGATGATCATCGCCCAGTCGATGCGCTCGCCGAAGCGCTCGAAGCAGTCGAGCAGGTCGAGGGTGAAGCCGTTCGCCGGCCCCGGCGCCACCCCGATCGCCGAGGCCAGGCCGGCCTCTCGCAGCCCCGCCATCGCGTCCCAGACCGCCTCGGAGCTGTAGCCCGTGCGGTCGGGGTTGTGGAGCAGGAGCAGGTCGAAGGAGTCGGCTCCGATCCGCTCGAGGCTCCGCTCGCTCGCCATCCGCAGGTAGCTCCCGTATCCGTCGGGACCGCGCAACCGGGGATCGGTGAAGCGGGGGTAGCCGCGCGGCCCGTCGCGCTCTCCCTCGTAGATGTCGTGGCCGACGGCGCCGACCAGGCTGAGGCCGGAGCGCGCGACCCCCTCCAGCGCCCGTCCGAGGAGCGAGTCGGACTCGCCCGCGCCGTAGGTGTCGGCCGTGATCACCGTGCCGATCCCCTCGTCCGGGCGCAGCAGCCGCTCGAGACGGCCCTCATCGATCGCCTCCCCGTATCCCAGGTAGCGGCCGCCGCTCCAGGTGCCGATCGCTGTCCGCCCGAGTTCCACGGGAGAAACGGTAGCCCCTTCCGGCGCCCTCTAAGCTCCCGCGGCCCATGGACGTCCAGACCGAGATCACCGACCTCCCCGACTCGAAGGTGAAGATCGCCGCCACCGTGCCGGCGGCCGAGCTCGATCGCCAGCTCGAGCACGCCGCGGGCGACTTCGCGCGGGAGATGAAGGTGCCGGGGTTTCGCAAGGGGAAGGTCCCGCCGCAGCTCGTGCTGCAGCGGATCGGCCGCGAGGCGGTGCTCGACCAGGCCCTGCGGGAGGGGCTGCCGGGGTGGTATGAGCGCGCCCTGCTCGCCTCGGGGGTGACGCCGGTCGGCGATCCGAAGCTGGACATGCCCGAGCCCCCGGAGGAGGGCGAGCCGCTTAAGTTCACGATCGAGGTCGGGGTGCGGCCGAAGGCCAAGCTCGGCGAGTACAGGGGCCTCGAGGTCGGCAGGGCCGAGCCGGAGGTTCCGCCCGAGGCGATCGACGCCGAGATCGAGCGGATGCGGGAGAGCCTCGCCGGCCTCGAGCCGGTCGAGCGTGCTGCCGCCGACGGGGACTTCCTGCTGATCGACTACGCCGGCGAGATCGACGGCGAGCCCTTCGAGGGAGGGGCGGCAACCGACTTCCTGCTCGAGCTCGGCTCGAGCACCCTGATCGACGGCTTCAACGAGGCCCTCGAGCGGGCCGAGGCCGGCGACGAGAGAACCGTCGAGGTGACCTTCCCCGACGACTACCACGCCGAGCACCTGGCGGGCAACCATGCAAGCTTCGCGGTCGAGGTCAAGGAGGTCCGCGAGAAGCGCATGCCCGAGCTCGACGACGACTTCGCCGCCGACAACTCGGACTTCGACACGCTCGAGGAGCTGCGCGCCGACGTCTCCCATCGCCTCCTGCATTCCTTCGAGCACCGCGCCGAGCACGCCTTCCGCGACGCGGCGCTCGACGCGGCCGTCGGGTCCGCTCAGGTCGAGATCCCCGACGAGATCGTGGCGGCCCGGGCGACCGAGATCTGGGAGGGGGTCGAGCGGTCCCTCGCCTCCCGGGGGATGGACCCCGAGACCTACCTGAAGATCCAGGGCAAGGATCGCGACGAGGCCATCGCGGATGCTCGCGAGGATGCTGAGGCTGGGCTGCGGCGCGAGTCGGTGCTCGCCGCGATCGCCAACGCGGAGGGGATCGAGGCGAGCGAGGAGGCGATGCTCGATGCGCTCACGCCGCCCGCCGGCGAGAAGGGCAAGCCGGAGAAGCTGCTGAAGCGGCTGCGGGCGGAGGGCCGCGACGCCCTGCTTGCCGAGGAGATCAGGCTGCGGGCGGCCGCGGACCTCGTCGTCGAGGAGGCGAAGCCGATCGCGATGGACCGCGCCGAGGCGCGGGAGAAGCTCTGGACGCCAGAAGGTGAAAGCCCCGCTGCCGCGGGGGACCTCTGGACCCCCGGCGAGTAACTCGCCCCCGGCCCCGGCCCCGGCCCCGGCGCTAGGCGACCGACGTTCTGAAGCGCTGTTTGGGCGTGCGGCAGAGCTGACCCTCGGTCGATCCGCTGTGGGACCTGAACTCGCTCGTCCTCAGCGTGCCCGCCGTGGTCCGTCCGTGCTTGTGGACGGAGCCGCTGATCCGCAGTGTCCCGCCCTCGCCGAGGCTCAACCGAGCGGCGAACTCGTTGCCGCCCTTGATCTTGAGGGCGGTCAGCAGGGTGAACGTGATCCGCGCCGGCTCCCGGTCCTTGCCGCAGCGGGTCATGACCTCGCGCGCCTTGAAGTCGGTGATCTTCTTCGGATCGCCCTTCTCGACCTTGACGCCGAGGGTCACCCGCGTCGCCTTGTCGCCCACGATCTGACCCTCGTGATCAAAGGTCTTTGCCAGCGCGCCGGCCGGCAGGGCGAGGGACGTCCCGATCGCAAGGAGGGTCGCGAGCTTTTTCAACTTGACTCCGTTTCCTGGTCCGGGCGGGGGATCCGCCACGGGGAGAGCTTTTCCCGCTTCCGCGGCGGCCGGCGGATGCCGCCTCGGCCGCGCGCTCACCCTACAACGGCGTTCGAGCCCGAAAGTAGCGGTTGGATAGACTGCCGCGCTCGATGAGTCCGATGGTCCCAATGGTGGTCGAGCAGACCTCTCGCGGCGAGCGCGCGTTCGACATCTACTCGCGCCTGCTCAACGAGCGAATCATCTTCCTCGGTACACCCGTCACCGAGGACATCGCCAACCTGATCGTCGCCCAGCTCATCCATCTCGAGTCCGAGGACCCGGACAAGGACATCTCCATGTATGTCAACTCGCCCGGAGGCTCCGTCTACGCCGGCCTGGCGATCTACGACACGATGCAGTACATCAAGCCGGACGTGCAGACGATCTGCGTCGGCATCGCGATGAGCATGGGGGCCCTGCTGCTCGGCGGCGGCGCCGCAGGCAAGCGGATGGCCACGCCCAACTCGAAGATCCTCATCCATCAGGTCTCCGGCGGCTTCCAGGGTCAGGCAACCGACATCGAGATCCACGCGCGCGAGATCATCGACATCCGCCGCCGCCTCGACGAGATCATCGCCAAGCACACCGGCCAGGAGATCGATCGCGTCAAGAAGGACACCGAGCGCGACTACTTCATGAGCGCCGAGGAAGCGGTCAAGTACAACATCGTCGACCGAGTAATCGAAAACCGCTGAGACGCGGTCTGACGCTTCGCATCTCGGCGTCATCGGGCGGCTCACGTGCGAAGCACGCATCGCCACCCCTCTTCCTTGACCTGCTCGGTCAGACCGCGTCTCCCGGCGGCGGAGAGGCGTCAGCTCGGCGTCATCGGTCGGCTCACCGGCCGGAGGCAGCGTCGCCGGACTCTTCCTTGTCTGACGGGTCTCCGCCTCGCCGTACGCCGGATCGAGAGGCCTCGGCTGAGGCGCATCTCGGCGGCGCGCCTATGCCGCCCCCTATATACCTGGGCTCAGCGCTTCCTGGCGATGAAGGTTCGGTCCGGGACCTTGCAGCGGCCGGAGCCGCTCACCTCGATCGACGTCCCCCTGATTTGCGCGGCGACCCGGCGGCCGTCCTCGCGCACCTTGCCCTCGAGCCTCACGGTGGAGCGACCGTCGCTGTAGGCCCTCTCGAACTCGCGCTGATCGTTGAGCTTCGCCGCTCCGGAGAGGAGAAGCTTGATGCGGTCCGAGTCGTCCCCGCAGTCCACGCGCAGGTTCCTGAGCTGAACGTTCCTGACGCTGCGCGGCTCGCCCCCCTGCTTGACGACGGTCAGCCTCGCTCGCGCGCCCGCGTCTCCCTCGACGCCTCCCCGCAGCGTCAGCTTGCGAGCGTCGCCGGCCAAGGCGGACCCCGCCAGCGTCAGCGAGACTCCCAGCGCCACCACCGCAACACGACTCTTCCGCACGACGTTCTCCCTCTAGTTGAGTGCCCGACCCCCGATTGGGGCGGCCAGTCTAAACCGCTCGGTCCAACCGGGGGGCGCAGCGCCGCTCCCCGACGAGAAACTTGAGCCCCTGGAGGCCATCTGGACGGATTACCTACGACTTGTCGCTTGACGGGACCCGCTCAAGGGTCCACACTGCCTCGGAAGGAAGATCCTTGACGGAAAGTCGTGTCGGGTCTCCGGCGTGGAGAGAGGTTACGGGAGAGATGCGACGAGCCGCTTGGAGTGACGAGGGGACGGGGCGTTCCCCGCTGCCGTTGCTGCGCCTCCTGCTGATCTCGTTGGCGACCGTCCTCGTCGGGGCCGTAACCGCCAGCTCCGCCAGCGCGCAGATCGTCAACACGTCCTCGACCGGCGGGCAGACGAACTGGCTCGAGACCTTCGCCACCGGCGGGGAGACGGGCAACAGCGCGAACGTCGGGCGGATCACGGTTCTCGTCAGGCACGCGGCCACCCGCCGGGTCACCGCGCTGCGGATCGACGACAACTACGACGGCACGGACAACACGCCCACTGAGACGAACGTCGCGGTGACGCCGCAGCGGCCCAACGTGGATGGTGGCTACGGATACTCGCGCGTCACCTTCCAGTACCAGATGCCAACGTCGGGGACCGGAATGAGCTGCCCCGTCTTCGGCACCCGGACGAGGCGCACGGTCAGGCCCCTGCGCATTCGCGCGGTGCTCGATGACGGCACCCAGACTGCGACGACCTCCTCCGACATCAAGTTCACCGCGACCGGCCAGTGCCTCGGCTCCGAGGACTACCCCTATATCTACTCCCGCTCGCAGAGCGCTTCCTCGATCAACGCCGGTGACAGCGTCACCTTCACCTACCGCGGCGACGATCCCGACGTCACCGGCAACGCGGACTTCGAGGGCATCCGCTGGCGGGCGCGGCGGCTGAGCGACGGAGCGACCACGACCCTCCAGACCTCCTGCCCTGACAACGGCGACAACGTCGACAAGACGCTGAACGTCAACTTCCCCAACCGCGGCCGCTGGGTCGTCGAGGCGGAGCTGCTCAACAACGGCGGCTGCACCACCAACGACAACCCGGGCTACTTCTTCTACATCGGCGCGGTCGACGTCAACTCGCCGGCCTCCGAGGGCCCGACGATCAACCTCACGGCCACGCGGCCGCAGAAGAACGGCAACACGACGATCACCGCCGCCGTTGACGATCCGACCGACACCGCGGCGGGGGGCCGAGCGGAGGCGATCGAATGGGACCTCGACGAGAACACGACCAACGGCGTCAGCGGCTACGAGGACACGAGCCTCGGCGACCACGCCACCGGCCTGACCACGGCGCAGAAGATGCGGACGATCAACACGGCCGGGATGAGTCCGGGACTGCACACCATCCGTGCCCGCGTCGGCGACAACGGGGCTCTCGGGGGCGCCGACAACATCAGACGGACCAACGTCGACACCGTCCAGTTCCTCGTCAACAGCGACCCGAACGTGAACAACCAGACGGTCATCACCGAGACCGAGGACGACGTGCCGGTCGATCTCGGCGGCACCGACGGCGACGACGACACGCTGACCTACACGATCACCGACCCGCCCGACAATGGGACCCTGACCGGCGCGGGCCGCAACCGCACCTACACGCCCGCTGCGGGCTTCGCCGGCAACGACAGCTTCAGCTTCAGCGTCGCCGATGGCTTCGGGGGGACCGACACCGCCACCGTCAGCATCCGGGTCGATCCGAGCACCGCGATCGACACGGCCCCGAGCGGGACCATCGCCAGCCGTGGTGCCGATCTCACCTTCTCGTCGAAGGCGACCGGGGCGGCCTTCGAGTGCTCGCTCGACTCCGCGCCCTTCAGCGCCTGCACGACCCCGAAGTCCTACAGCGACCTCGATGACGGCGAGCACACCTTCAAGGTCCGCGCCGTGGCTGCCGGCAACACCGACCAGACGCCGGCCTCGACCAGCTGGACGGTGAACGCCTTCCCGAATCTCGCGATCGACTCCGGTCCCGATCCGGAGACGTCCGAGACCTCGGCGACCTTCGAGTTCAGCACGAGCGAGGACGGAGCGACGGTGGCACCGACCACCGCGTGCAAGCTCGACGGCGGCGAGCTCCGCCCGTGCTCGTCCCCGATCACATACACCGACGTCGACGACGGCGAGCACACCTTCACCCTCCGCGCCACCGACGCCTACGGCAAGCAGACGACCGTCTCGCGCACGTGGATCGTCGACGCGGTCGGCTCGAACACGCTGATCGACTCGGCGCCCCCGGCCCGGACCTCCTCGACCGACGCCAGCATCGCCTTCCACTCGCCGGACGCGGCCGCCACGTTCGAGTGCTCGGTCGATCACGGCCCCTATGAGCCGTGCACCTCCCCAACCGACCTCCAGGGCCTTGACGAGGGCCTCCACAGCTTCCGCGTGCGGGCGATCGATGCCGCCGGGACTCAGGACCCGACGCCCGCGGCGACGAGCTGGAGCGTCGACCTGACGCCGCCCGACAGCGTCATCGACGCCGGCCCCGGCGCCCTGACGCAGGACGAGACGCCGACCTTCGAGTTCTCCTCGAACGAGGTCGGCTCGAGCTTCGCGTGCAGCGTCGACGGCGGGGACTTCGTCGGCTGCGACACGCCGTTCACGACCGAGGCGCTGGCCGACGGCGACCACCAGTTCGCCGTGCTCGCCACCGACTCCGTGGGCAACGCCGAGGAGGAGCCGGCATCCCGTTCGTTCCGCGTCGATCGCACGGCTCCCGAGACGAGGATCACGAGCGGCCCGGCAGAGGGATCCAGCGTCGCCAGCAAGTCGGCCACGTTCGGCTTCGACTCCCCGGCCGCGGACGCCGACGCCTTCCGCTGCCGCCTCGACGGGCAGGGCTGGTCTCCCTGCGAGTCCGCCTCCTCGCAGTCCTACGGGGGACTGGACGACGGTGAGCACACCTTCTCGGTTCGCGCCATCGACGAGGCCGGCAACTCCGACCCGAGCCCGTCGACGCGGACGTGGAGGGTCGACACCAGCCCGCCGCAGACCTCGATCGAGGACGGTCCCTCGGGCACCACCAAAGACAGCGGCGCGACCTTCTCCGTCGCCGCGGACGATCCTGACGCCAGCTTCGAGTGCTCGCTGGACGAGGGCGGCTTCGAGCCCTGCGGGCCCAGCCCGAGCTATCAGGGTCTCCCCGACGGGGAGCACCGTTTTCGAGTGCGGGCCCGTGATGTTCTCGGCAATGTCGATGCGAGCCCCGCCGCCCGGAGCTGGACCATCGACACCAGCCGCGACGCGCCCCCCAACGGGCAGAAGAAACCGAAGAAGGCCTGTTACTTCGGCCGCGATCTGCCCCGCTGCGGCGATCCCTTCATGAGGGCGCGTGCAGCCGCTGCCGGGCCGCGAACCCAGACCCACGGCAAGGGCTTCGGCAAGGTCGTGCTCAAGGGGAACGGCGGCGGCTCCGCCCTCGACCGCGCGAAGTTCAACCTGGCTGCCGGGCTGCGGCTGCGGATCCTCGACGGCAGTGACGGCGCGCGCGTCGGCCGACTCGAGATGTTCGGCTTCTCGGAGAAGCGCACCGTCCAGCTGCGAGCCGACCCCGGGCCCGGGGGCATGGTGCTCGCCTCGGGCGGACCGACCGTTCGCATGGCTTCCGGCGGCGTGAAGGTCTCCGTGGAGGACCTGCCGACCAGGGTGCGGCGGGTGCGCGTCGTGCTGCGCTCCCCCAGGGTGTTGGTCCAGACGAGCGATTGCGGGACCCGAAGCTGGCAGGCCGAGCTGCGTGATCGCAGGGGCAACCGCGCTCGCGTCTCGACGATCGCAGACGTCCGCTGTCCGGAGAGCTGGGGCCCGTGAGGATCCGCGCCCTCATCGCCGGTCTGGTGGTCCTGATCGCCGCCGCGGCCGCGGGCGTGCTCGCGCCGGGGGGGGCCGACGCAGCCAAGGTCGCCAACCCCGGAACGTTCACCGCGACGGTGACCGACGGCTTTCTGCGGATCAAGAACAACACCTTCGACTTCGATCCCAACGATCCGATCACGTTCACCGGGACGATTCAGTCGAACGGCGCCGTCAACATCCCCGAGTCCGGACAGAACTATCCGCCGATCCAGATCGAGGGCGGCTACACGGTGCGGATCATGTCCGCGGCGCCGATCACGGGCACGATCAACCCGCTCGACGGCTCCGCCAGCCTGCTGCTCAAGGTCTGGATCAAGATCGACGGCGTCCCGTTCGGCGGCGGCTGCCGGATTGCGTCCCGTGCGGCCCCGATCGTCGTCAACTCGCTGATCACCGGGACGACCAGCCCTCCGGGGCCGAACCGGCCGATCACCGGCACCCCCTACAACACCTCGAACGGGACGATGAAGGTCGTCAACAACAACTACAGCGTCCCGACCTCGAGCGACTGCGGGCCCGGCGCCGGCACGGTCAACGACACGCTCGGCTTGCCTTCCTCATCCGGCAATAACGAGGCGCAATTCGTGCTCCGGACGGCCCCGATCCTGCGCAAGGGCATCACCGCCGCGCTGGCGGTCAGCGGCACCAGCGGCGTCAAGCCCTACACGGTGGACTTCGACGCCTCGGCCTCGACCCACGCCGCCTCGGTGCGCGACTACAAGTGGGACTTCGACGGCGACGGCATCTTCGACCGCACGACGAACACCTCGACGACGAGCTTCACCTACGTGAACGCCGGCACCTACAACGCGAAGATGCGGATCACCGACACCGATGGCGACTTCGCCGAGGCGACGCGGACGATCACGGTCTTCAACCCTCCCGACCTGACGATCGACTCGAGCCACGCGGACCCGTTCAGGGTCGGGACCCAGGGGCGCTACAACCTCGACGTCCAGAACCTCAGCTCGGGACCGACGAACGGCGGCACCACGGTCACGGACACCCTCCCGAACGGCCTCGAGTACGTGGGCGCCAGCGGTTCGGGTTGGTCCTGCTCCGCGTCGGGCCAGACCGTGACCTGCGCGCGCAGCGGCCAGATCCCGGGCAACGCCAGCGCGCCGACGCTCGTGATCGACGTCAACGTCACCACGGCGGCGATCCCGGGTGGGGTCAACACCGCAACGGTCTCGACCCCCGGTGACTCCAACGCGAACAACGACACCGACACCGATCCGACGACGGTGACCGTGATCGACCTCGCCCTCGACAAGTCCCACGACGCCAGCTTCCGTCCGGGCTCCGACCCCCGCAACGTCTACAGCCTCGCCGTCACGAACCTGGGCTCCGCCGCGACCGTCGGCTCGACCACGGTCACCGACACGCTGCCCGCCGGCCTCACCTACCGCAGCGCGACCGGGACCGGCTGGAGCTGCAACGCGATCGGCCAGCAGGTGAGCTGCACCCGACCCGCGCCGATTCCGGGCGGGGGCTCCCCGGATCCGATCCGCCTCGAGGTGGACGCGACCCTGCCCGACGGCGAGACCACGACGAGCGTCGTCAACAACGCGACCGTGACCACCGCGGGCGACGCCTTCCCCGATAACGACTCCGACTCCGACCCGACCCTGATCATCGACGCGCCGGACCTGGCGATCACGAAGAGCCACGACGGGACGTTCACCGCCGGCGGGGAGGGCGTCTTCGAGCTAAGCGTCTTCAACGACGGGCCGCGCGACACGACCGCGACCACGACGGTCACCGACACGCTTCCCTTCGGATTGACCTATCGCAGCGCCACGGGCACCGGCTGGGACTGCTCAGCCGTTGATCAGGACGTGACGTGCCTGCGTCCGGATCCGATCACGGCCGACACCAACGCCCCCACGATCGAGCTCCGCGTGGGAGTCGGGCGCGAGGCGATCCCCTCGGTCGAGAACACGGCCTCGGTCGACGTCGACGGCGACGAGAACGCCGCGAACGACAGCTCGATGGACACCGTGGCGGTGCGGGCCATCGACCTGGCGATCGACAAGTCCCACAGCGCGCCCTTCCGGATCAACCGCCAAGGGACCTACCACCTCGATGTCGACAACGTCGGCGATTCAGAGACGGTGGGGGCGATCGAGGTCGAGGACTCCCTGCCGGCCGGCCTCACCTACGTCGACGCGAGCGGAGCGGGGTGGAGCTGCGGGGCGAGCGGCCAGGACGTCACCTGCACCAACGACGGTCCAATCGGCCGGGGCGAGTCCGCGCCGCGAATCGACCTGCGCGTCGAAGTTGGCCAGGGCGCGGTTCCCGGCGTCTCCAACACCGCGACGGTGGCGACCACCGACGACTTCAACCCCGACAACAACTCCGACACGGACTCGACCGCGATCGTCGAGGCGGACGCCTCCGTGTCGATCCGCCGGACCGGGAGCTTCGTCGGCGGCACCAACGGCACCTACCTGATCTCGGTCGACAACGCCGGCTCGACCCCCACGACCGGTGCGACGACTCTGACGACGACCCTGCCCGAGGGTCTTGCCTTCGTCAGCGCCGGCGGCGACGGCTGGAGTTGCTCGGAGGCCGACGGCGAAGTGACCTGCGTCCATGACGACCCGATCGAATCGGAGACGCCGCTGGCGGACGTCGCCCTGCGGGTTGCGATCGCCAACGACGCACCCTCGCCGGTGACCACGACGGTGGAGGTGTCCACCCCCGGTGACCGCAACCCCGACAACGACACGGCAACTGACACGGCGAACGTCCTCGGCCCGGACCTGACCGTGGCCTCGGCGCACTCCGGCTCCTTCCGGGTCGGCTCGACGGGCACCTACACCCTCTCCGTGAGCAATGGGGGCAACAAGCCGACCCGCGGGACGACGACCCTCACCGACAACCTCCCGCAGGGCCTCGACTACGTATCCGCCGAGGGCCCCGGCTGGGAGTGCTCGGCCGGCGGGCAGGTCGTCACCTGCACGCGGGAGGCGGAGATCGCTGCTGGCTCGCCAGCGCCCGACATCGAGCTCGAGGTACTCGCCCGACCCGCCGCCTCCCCGTCAGTCATCAACGAGGTTTCCGTCTCCACCGTCGGCGACCGCGACGCCTCCAACGACAGCGACAGCGACCGAACAGACGTCGAGATGATCGATCTGCGGCTGCGGCTCGACCGCGACGGGCCCGTGACGGTGGGCGGCGAGGCGGTCTACCAGGTGGCGGTCGACAACGTCGGCAGCGCCGCGACCGTCGGCCCGGCCCATGTCACCGACACGCTGCCGACCGGCGTCACCCCAAACCAGGCGAGCGGGGAGGGCTGGGCCTGCTCGATCACCGGCCAGAGCGTCGCCTGCGATCACGACGGGACCATCGGCCCCGACGAGCAGGCGGCGCAGCTCACGATCCGCGCGCATGCCGGCCCCGGGGCCGCTGAGACGGTGACGAACACGGCGACCGTCTCGACGACCTCGGACGGCAACCCCGCCAACGACTCCGATACCGATGAGGCGACGAGCGTGCGCAGGCCCGACCTGAAGCTCAACCTCGACGACGAGCTCCCCGCCGGTGGGTCCTTCCGCGTCGGGGAGGGCGGCTCCTACCGGCTCACCGTGCTCAACCAGGGCGGCCTCGCGACCACGTCACCCACCAGCCTCTCGGTCGAGGTCGGCGAGGGCATGACCCCGGAGCGCATCGACGCCCCCGGCTGGGTCTGCTCGACCAGCGGAAGGATCGTCGACTGCGAGTACGGGACTCCCCTCGCGGCGGGGGAGCGCAGCGACCTCGGGATCGAGGTGTCGGTCGGGCCCCGGGCGGGCGACGAGGCAACCACGGCGGCGGCCGTGAGCACCTTCGACGACTCCGAGCCCTCGAACGACTCGGCCTCTCGCACCTCCCCGATCACCCGCATCGACCTGAAGGCGTCCAAGGACTACAAGGGGACCTGGCAGGCCGGCAAGCAGGGCTCTTACGAGCTCGGCGTCGAGAACCTGGGCAGCTCCAGGACGGTGGGGCCGACGACGATCCGCGACAGGCTGCCCGAGGGCATCACGCTGGCCTCGGCCACCGGCAACGGCTGGTCATGTCGCGGCAGTGCCGATGCCCTGATCTGCTCGCGGCCCGGCGCGATCGCGGCTAGCGCCAAGGCGCCCCTGGTCCAGGTCAGCGTGGACATCGGCGACGAGGCCGTGCCATCGGTGACAGCCACCGCCACCGTCACCACCGAGGACGACGTAAACGTCTCCAACGACTCCGCCACCGACACGATCCAGGTGCTCGAGCGCGATCGTCTGAGCCTGCCCGCCACCCTGGCGATGAAGCGGGCGAGGCCGACCCGGAACGGGATCGTCTACGTGCGCCTCGGCTGCCCCGACGAGTCCGAGACCGGCTGCACGGGGAGGGTCGCCCTCGAGTCGACGAACCGCCTCTCCACGCGACCGAAGGCGAGGAAGCGCCGGCGGGTCGACTTCGGTTCGGCGAGCTTCGACATCACCCACGGCCACACCTATCCGGCTCCGATCCGGCTCTCCCGCCGCCACCGCAGGATCCTCGACCGCTTCGGAAAGCTGAGGGCCACCGTGACGATCGAGACCGACGGCTTCGATCCGGTGTCGAGGAAGATCGTCCTCAGGGACCGGTGAGGGGCTCGAGCCGGACGGGCCGGCGATTGGCCGTCCGTCTGGCATTCGGCACCGCGCTTCTCGCGCTGCTGGTCCCGGCCACCTCGAGCGCCGCCGACTACGTGGCGATGGGCGACTCCTACTCGAGCGGAACGGGGACCCGCGACTACTACGACACGACGTGCGAGCGCAGCAACTTCTCCTACTCGAAGCTGATCGACCAGCAGATCCCGGGCACCACTTTCCTGGCCGCGTGCGGTGGGGCGAAGACGAACCACATCGATCAGAGCGGGCAGAAGGAGGGATACCCGCGGCAGATCGATGCAAGGGATCCACCCGGGACAGGGGCACTCGTCCTCGACTCGGGCACGGACTACGCGACGATCTCGATCGGCGGTAACGACGCCGGCTTCACGGACGTGCTGCTCGCCTGTGGCGAGCCATCCTGGATCGGCGACTGCGATGCCGCGGTCAACGAGGCGCAGGCCTACATCCGCGACACGCTGCCGGCTCAGCTGGACCGGGTCTACAACTCGATCCGAGGCAAGTCGGCGAGCGCTCGGGTCACGGTGGTCGGCTACCCCCGGATCTTCAACGGAGAGGACTGCAACGCCGCCACCTTCTTCAGCGCGTCGGAGATGACCCGGCTCAACCAGACCGCCGACCTCTTGGCCGACACCACCCGCGCGCGTGCCCAGGCGCACGGCTTCGGCTTCGCCGACTCGCGCGGGGCCTTCCTCGGGCACGCCGTCTGCGACGACACGGAGTGGCTGAACGGGCTCTCCAACCCGACCACCGAGTCCTACCACCCGAACAAGCTCGGCCACAGCAACGGCTACGCCGGGATCGTCAAGGCCGCCCTGCTGGCGCAGGCCATCCCCCGGTCCATTGCCACCTCAAACGGTCGGATCGCATTCGCGCGCGGGGCGAGTGGGAGCGAGGACGTCTACGCGATCAACGCCAACGGCAGCTTCTACGGCTCCCTGCCCTTCAGCTCCTCGGCGAGCGACGTCGACCCGGCCTGGTCGGCCGACGGCACGAAGATCGCCTTTGCGAGCAACCGCAGCGGCGCCGACTACGAGATCTACACCGCGAACGCGGACGGGACCGGGCTGGCTCAGCTGACGAGCAACGGCTTCGACGACCTCGAGCCGGCGTGGTCGCCGAACGGCGTATCGCTTGCGTTCCGCTCGGCCCGCGACGGCAACAACGAGATCTACAAGATGACCTCTGCCGGCGGCTCGCAAACGCGCCTGACCAGCAACTCCGTCTCCGACTTCGCCCCCGCCTGGTCTCCGGACGGGGCCGAGATCGCCTACCAGCGCTTCGGCACGCAAAACGACGTCTACAAGATGAACGCCGACGGTCAGGGCCAGACGCAGCTGACCACGGACGGCGCAAACGACGGCGCTCCATCCTGGTCGGCGGACGGCTCGCAGATCGCCTTTCACAGCAACCGCGGCGGCGACTTCGAGATCTTCACGATGACGTCGGGCGGGGGCTCGCAGACCCAGCGGACGAGCAATGCGTTCGACGACGAAGAGCCGGCCTGGTCCCCGAGCGGCGGCCTGATCGCCTTCCACAGCAACCGCGACGGCAACGACGAGATCTACACGATGACCTCGACCGGGAGCTCGCAGACGCGGCGCACCACCGACGTCGCCTCCGACGTGGCGCCCACGTGGCAGGCGGATGGCGTCGCGCCACAGACGACGATCACGGGCGGCCCGAGCGGCGCCACCAACTCAGCGACGCCGCAGTTCACCTTCACGTCGAGCGAGGCCGGGTCGAGCTTCGATTGCAGCGTGGACGGCGCGTCGTTCGCGGCGTGCTCGTCCCCGCATCAGACCGCGGAGCTCGAGGACGGGGACCACACCGTGCGAGTTCGCGCCATCGACCCGGCCGGGAACGTCGACGGCACGCCGGCCGAGCGGGCGTTCACCGTCGACACGACTCCGGCGGGCACCGCGATCACCTCCGGGCCGCGGGGGCCCACGAACGACTCGACGCCCACCTTCGAGTTCGCCGCCTCCGATCCCGAAGCGCAGTTCCAGTGCCGAGTCGACGACGACGCATTCGTGCCCTGCAGCTCGCCGTTCACCACGCGGGCGCTCGCGGAGGGTTCGCACACGTTCACGGTGGTCGGCACCGACGGCTCTGGCGCCAATCCCGAGACGAGGTCCGCGAGCTTCACCGTCGACACGACGAGCCCCGAAACCTTCGTCGTCTCGGGCCCGGGCGAGCGAACCAACCAACCCCAGCCGATCTTCGAGCTGGGCTCCAGCGAGGGTGCCACGTTCGAGTGCCGCCTCGACGGCGCGGCTTGGAGCTCCTGTCCTCCGACCTTCTCTCCCGCGCAGCCCCTCGCCGACGGCCAGCACACGTTCGAGACCCGGGCGACGGATGCCGCCGGCAATGTGGACCTCACGCCGGCTGCCTCGACCTTCACGCTAGACACCGTCAAGCCGACGCCGAGCTTCGACGAGGGTCCGCCGGAAAAGCCGCAAGCGACCCCTGACAGCACGCCCAGCTTCTCCTTCTCGAGCGAAGCGGATGGCCGGTTCGAGTGCCGGCTCGACTCGCTCGACGGGGCGAGCTGGGCCGCCTGCGCCTCGCCGTTCACGACCGACGAGCTCGGCGACGGCAGCCACGTGTTCGAGATCCGCGCAATCGACCAGGCCGGCAACGTGAGCGATCCCGCCACTCGCGAGTTCATCGTCGACGCGACCGCTCCCGAGACAACGATCGTCGGTGGGCCCGGGGAGGGTGGTGCGACGAACACCGGGACGCCCGCTTTCACCTTCGAGTCCGACGACCCCGACGCGACCTTCGAGTGCCGGGTGGATTCGATCTCGGAGACCGACCCCTGGGCCCACTGCGAGCCCGGACAGCCGCTCGGCGTGGAGCTCGCCGACGGGAACCACCGCTTCGAGGTGAGGGCGGTGGACCAGCTCGACAACCGTGACCCGAGCGCGGCCGTCAGGAGCTTCGAGGTCGACACCGTCGCCCCCGACACGACGATCACGAGCGATCCGGGGGCGCTGACGACGGACCCAACTCCCGAGTTCCGATTCGACTCGCCCGACGATCCCGAGGCGAGCTTCGAGTGTCGCTTCGACGCGGGCGAGTTCCGTCCCTGCGCATCGCCCTATTCGCCTTCCACCGCGCTGCCGGACGGGAGCCACACCTTCGATGTGCGCGCCGTCGATCGTGCCGGCAACCGCGACGAGGATCCGTCGTCCAGGAGCTTCACCGTCGACACGACGAAGCCCGTCCTGATCATCTCCGGTCCGACCATCACCAACGACACGACCCCGACCTTCACGCTGAGCACGAACGAGCCGCTTCGCGGTTACGAATGCCGAGGACCGGGAGTGGCGACGACCTTCGAGGAATGCTCCTCGCCGCTGACGACCTCCGAGTTGGCCCCCGGCGAGTACATCCTCGACGTCAGGGCGAACGACGTGGCCGGCAACCTGGGGGAGCAGAGCCACACGTTCACGATCGACACGACCAAGCCGACGACCTCGCTCATTGACGGGCCCGCCGGCCGCACTGCCGATCCCACGCCGAGCTTCACCTTCCGGGCCGGATCGGGCGATGCGAACGCTTCCTTCGAGTGCCGCGTCGACTCCGCGTCGTTCTCCGGCTGCGGCTCGCCGTTCACCAGCGAGCGGCTCGCCGACGGCGAGCACGTCTTCGAGGTGCGGGCCGTGGATGCCGCGGGCAATCGGGACGGCACGCCGGCGACGAGGAGCTTCTCGGTCGACACCACGCCGCCCCGGACCACGATCGACTCAGGGCCGAGCGGGGAGACGTTCGACCGCACGCCGACGTTCGCCTTCAGCGCATCCGAGGCCGGGTCGAGATTCGCGTGCTGGGTCGACAACCGCGAGTCAGTCCCCTGCTCCTCGCCGTACACGCCCGGCGAGCTCGCCTACGGCGAGCACACCTTCGCCGTTCGCGCGACCGACTCCCTAGGCAACGTCGAGCGCCCCGCCGCGACCCGCGGCTTCAAGGTCAAGCCGCCCTCAAACCGGTTCAGCTTCGGCAAGCTGAGGCGGAACAGGAGGAAGGGCTCCGCAACCCTCGCGGTCGAGCTGCCGGGCGCCGGGAAGCTCGAGCTGCGCGGGGACGATCTCGAGCGCGTGACCCGAAAGCCGGGCTTCGCGAGCACGGTCAAGCTGCCGCTCGTCGCAGCGGGCAGGGCAGCCAGGCAACTTTCCAAGCGCGGGGCCGTCGAGGTGAAGGCCAAGGTGCGCTTCACGCCTCGGGGCGGCGCCCCGCGGACCAAGTCCATGGAGCTGAGGCTCGTCAAGAGGGATCGGAACAGGGGATGAAACCAATGAAGGACCACCGCTCGCGCATGCACGCTCCGCCGATCCATCGCCGGACAGCGCGCGTATCCCTGCTGCTCCTGGCCTCCCTGCTTGCCGTGCTCGGAATCGTTCCCGCCAACGCCCAGGCGATCACCCCGACGATCGTCAACGGCGGTCGTGCAATCGAGAACAACACCACCGCGCGGGAGTCCGGTCAGTCGGCCAACCGGATGGCGGTCCTACCGGTGGTCAAGCACGATCCGGGACTCTCCGTCACCGGGGTACGAGTCGACACCGACTACAACGGCACCGACGAGTCATCCACCGCGACGCTGCGCGCGGTCACCTCCCAGCAGCCGACGATCCAGGGCGGCTTCAACTACTCGCGCGCCTATCTCTCGTTCAACAACACGGTTTCCAACATCGCCTGCGGCGACCGGCCCGGCTTCAGCCACACGATCTACATGCGCGCGGTACTCAGCGACGGCAGCGTCACGCCGAGCGTCTCGAAGTCGGTGTTCTTCACTCCGGCGGGCGGATGCACCGGCTACACCGACTACCCGTTCATCTACAACCAGCTTCCGGTTGCCCCGGTGTCGCTCAACGTCGGCCAGTCGGCGTCGTTCACCTTCCAAGGCGACAGCCCGGACTCGGGTGACAACTTCGATGGCTACAGCTGGCGGCTGCGTCGGATCAACGACGATGCGGTGACGGCCGAGACGCTCGTCTGCACGTCCGCCGCGGACAACTCGACGCATACCATCACCCCCACCTTCAATCGGCGCGGCCATTGGGTGCTCGAAGCGGAGCTGCGAGGCGACGGCTGTTCCAACAGGGCCGGCACCGCGGGCCGCTACTGGCGGATTGGCGCGGCCGACGTCAACACGCCGCAGACCGCTAGCCCATCCCTGTCCTTGAGCGCGACGAGGCCCCAGCTCAACGGGACCACGACGATCACCGCGGCCACTGACGACGCCGACGACTCCGCGGAAGGTGGCGCCGTTCAGGCAATCGAGTGGGACCTCGACAACAACGCTGCGACGGGGGTTGGTGGTTACGAGGACTCGACGCTCGGCACTGGCACCCTGACGGGTGCCGGCCAGACGAGCAACACGCTCACCGCAGCCGAGAAGGTCAACACGATCAACACGACCGGCAAGGCGCCCGGCACCTACACCGTCAGGGCGCGGGTGACCGACAACGGCGCGATCAACGCCGCCGACAGCATCCGGCGGCAGACGACGGCCACGACCACCTACACCGTCGACTCGCCACCGGTGGCGGCGAACCAGACCGTCTCGACCGAGACCGCCGAGGCCAAGGCGATCACGCTCTCGGCGACCGACGCCAACAACGACGCCCTGACCTACACGATCGTCTCCGGCCCGAGCAACGGAACTCTCACCGGTACCGGGGCGAATCGCACCTACACCTCGAACGCCAACTTCGCCGGCACCGACTCGTTCGTCTTCAAGGCGGACGACGGCTTCGGTGGAACCTCGAACGGGACCGTGACGATCAACGTCGCACCGCAGACCCAGATCGACTCCGGGCCGAGCGGGACCACTGGACCGAACCCGTCGTTCGAGTTCTCCTCCCCCGTGAGCGGAGCCAGCTTCGAGTGCTCCCTCGACACCGCCGCGTTCACCCCTTGCTCGTCACCGAAGGACTACACAGGTCTCTCCGGCGGCCAGCACACCTTCCAGGTCCGGGCGATCGCCGCGGGCTTCACCGACCCGACGCCCGCCTCTCGCACGTTCACGGTCGATGCGACGCCGCCGGAGACGACGATCGACTCCGGTCCCGCAGGACCGACCTTGGACTCGACCCCGGAGTTCACGTTCAGCTCCTCGGAGGCCGGCTCCACGTTCGAATGCCGCGTCGACGCCGGCGCCTTCCAGGGCTGCACCTCGCCCCACGCGACCGAGCCGCTGTCGTTCGGCTCCCACACGTTCGAGGTCCGCGCGACCGACCCATACGGCAACGTCGATCCGACCCCCGCCTCCCGGGCGTTCGTAGTCCTCAACGCGGCGGAGCCGGAGACGACCATCAACTCCGGCCCGAGCGGACGGACGGACGATCCCACGCCGACGTTCGAGTTCAGCTCCTCGATCCCCGGCTCCTCGTTCGAGTGCCGAATCGACGGCGGGACGTTCACCGCGTGCACCTCGCCCCACACGACCGAGCCCCTGAACGAGGGACAGCACACCTTCGAGGTGCGGGCGATCAGCCCGGCGGGGAACGAGGACCCGACGCCCGCGACGCGGGACTTCGTCGTCGACACCGTCGCGCCCGAGACCACGATCACCGACGGCCCCGGCAATCTGACGAACGACTCGACGCCCACCTTCCGCTTCACGTCCGACGAGGCCGGGAGCACGTTCGAGTGCTCCCTCGACGCGGGCAACTTCACGCCCTGCGAGTCGCCGTACACGACCACGCCGCTGGATGACGGCCAGCACACCTTCGAGGTGCGGGCGACCGATCCGACGGGCATCACCGACCAGAGCCCCGCCTCGCGCACCTTCACCGTGGATGCGACCGACCCCGAGACCACGATCGACTCCGGTCCGAGCGGGCTGACCAACGATCCCACCCCCACCTTCGGGTTCAGCTCCGACGAGGCCGGCGCGACCTTCCAATGCCGGATCGACGCTGCCGCCTTCACGAGCTGCGACTCCCCCAAGACCTACGGCACCCTCGCCGACGGCCAGCACACCTTCGAGGTCCGGGCGACCGATCCGGCGGGCAACACCGACGGCTCGCCCGCCTCGCGGACCTTCACCATCGACGCCACCGACCCCCAGACCACGATCGACTCCGGTCCCGCCAATCCGACCAACGACCGCACCCCGACATTCGAGTTCAGCTCCTCCCAGCCAGGCTCCAGCTTCGAGTGCAGCCTCGACGGAGCCGCGTTTGCGACCTGCACCTCCCCGGAGACCACAGCGTCGCTGAGCGACGGCCAGCACACCTTCGAGGTCCGGGCGACCGATCCGGCGGGCAACACCGACCAGAGCCCCGCCTCGCGCACCTTCACCGTGGATGCGACCGACCCCGAGACCACGATCGACTCCGGTCCGAGCGGGCTGACCAACGATCCCACCCCCACCTTCGGGTTCAGCTCCGACGAGGCCGGCGCGACCTTCCAATGCCGGATCGACGCTGCCGCCTTCACGAGCTGCGACTCCCCCAAGACCTACGGCACCCTCGCCGACGGCCAGCACACCTTCGAGGTCCGGGCGACCGATCCGGCGGGCAACACCGACGGCTCGCCCGCCTCGCGGACCTTCACCATCGACGCCACCGACCCCCAGACCACGATCGACTCCGGTCCCGCCAATCCGACCAACGACCGCACCCCGACATTCGAGTTCAGCTCCTCCCAGCCAGGCTCCAGCTTCGAGTGCAGCCTCGACGGAGCCGCGTTTGCGACCTGCACCTCCCCGGAGACCACAGCGTCGCTGAGCGACGGCCAGCACACCTTCGAGGTCCGGGCGACCGATCCGGCGGGCAACACCGACCAGAGCCCCGCCTCGCGCACCTTCACCGTGGATGCGACCGCTCCGCAGACCACGATCGACTCCGGTCCGAGCCAGGACGAGCGGATCAAGGACGCGACTCCCACGTTCTCGTTCAGCTCGAACGAGAATGGAGCCACATTCGAGTGCAGCGTCGACGGAGCCCCGTTCGCCTCGTGCGAGTCGCCGCTGACGACCGATCAGCTTGCTGATGGCACCCACGCGTTTGCGGTGCGCGCGACCGATGGAGCCGGCAACGTGGACGGCTCCCCCGCGTCGCGGAGCTTCATGGTCGACACCGTCGCTCCCGAGACTACGATCGACTCCGGGCCAAGCGGCATCACCGGCGACTCCACGGCGACGTTCGCCTTCAGCTCCCCCGATCCGAGCCCCAGCTTCGAGTGCCGATTCGACGGCGATGCCTTCTCGAGCTGCGGCTCGCCCCACACGTCCGGCTCGCTCGACGACGGCGAGCACACGTTCTACGTTCGCGCCCTCGATGAGGCCGGCAACGCGGACGAGTCCCCGGCCTCCCGCACATTCATCGTGGACACCGCCGATCCGCAGACTGCGATCGACTCCGGACCCTCTGACCTGACCAACGACCGGACGCCGACCTTCGAGTTCAGCTCGGACGAGGCGAGCTCGACGTTCCAGTGCCGCCTGGACGGCGGCAGCTTCTCGGGCTGTAGCTCGCCGCACACCACCGGACAGCTCGCCGACGGATCGCACACCTTCGAGGTGCGCGCGACCGACCCTGCGGGCAACACCGACGCGAGCCCCGCCACCTGGACCTTCACGGTGGACGCGACTGAGCCGCGGACGACGATCGAGAGCGGACCCAGCGAGGGGCAGCGAATCAACGAGACGAGGCCGCAGTTCGCGTTCCGCTCGGACGAGCCAGGCTCGACGTTCGAGTGCCGGGTCGACGCCGACGCATTCGCCGCCTGCGACTCGCCGTATACGACGGCTCCGCTCGCCGACGGCCAGCACACCTTTGAGGTCCGTGCCACGGACGCGGCCGGCAACGTCGAGGAACCCCCCGCGGCGCGGACCTTCGCGGTCGATGTCGCCGCACCCGAGACGTCGATCGACTCCGGGCCGGAGGGGCAGACGAACGAGCGGCGGCCGAGCTTCGGATTCAGCTCCTCGGAGCCCGACTCGACGTTCAAATGCCGGATGGACGCCGACGCCTTCCAACCCTGTGATTCCCCGTTCCGGCCCGAAGCCAACCTGAGCGAGGGCAGCCACACGTTCGAGGTCCGCGCGACCGATGCGGCGACCAACCCCGACCCGACCCCCGCCTCGCGCAGCTTCACGGTGGACGTTGACGTCCCGACGACGGCGATCACGTTCGGTCCGGCCAGCACGACGACGGACACCACCCCGACGTTCCAGTTCGCGTCGGACACCAGTGACGCGCGGTTCGAATGCCGCATCGACTCGAACGCCGGCGCCGACTTCTTCGACTGCGACTCGCCCTACACGCTCGACGAGCTGGACGAGGGCCCCCACAACTTCGAGGTGCGGGCAATCGATCAAGCCGGCAACGCGGATCCAACGCCCGCCTCGCGGACGTTCACCGTGGCGAGGGAGCCGGATACGGTCATCGAGTCGGGGCCGCGCGAAGCGACCAACGATCCGACGCCGACGTTCGAGTTCAGCTCGTCGAAGCCGAAATCCAGCTTCGAGTGCCGCCTCGATTCGACCAGCTCGGCGGACTTCGCGTCCTGCGACAGCCCGTTCACGACCGATCCGCTTGACGATGGGCGGCACACGCTCGACGTCCGCGCGGTGGATCAGTACGACACTCGCGACCGAAGCCCCGCTTCCCGGACGTTCACCGTCGACACCGCGGCGCCGAACACGAAGATCACCGCCGAACCGGGGGATTCGACGAGCGATCGGACCCCCACCTGGGAGTTCGAGTCCTCCGAGGAAGGCTCGAGCTTCGAGTGCCGGATGGATGACGGGGCGTTTGCGCTCTGCGACTCCCCCTACACCGCGGAGACCCTCAGCGATGGCCCTCACAGGTTCGCCGTGCGGGCCATCGACGCCGTGGGCAACGCCGATCCGGCCCCGGCGACGAGCACGTTCACGGTCGATTCCTCGAGAGCCTCCGCGAAGGCCTTCAGCCTCGGCAAGGTGAAGCTGAACAGGGACAAGGGCACCGCCACGCTGGCGGTCCACCTGCCGGAGGCGGGCAAGGTAAGCCTCGGCGGCAGGGGTATCCGCGGGAGGAGCAAGCTCATCCCCTCGGCTCGCACGGTCAAGTTGCGGATCCTCGCCAAGGGCAGGCGCGCGAGGCGACTCGAGGAGCGGGGCAGCGTCAGCGTCCGGGCGAAGGTCACCTTCAACCCCGACGACGGACCCCCCGCAACCAAGTCGAAGCGTGTGAAGCTGCACAAGCGGCGCTAGCCGCCAGGCTGCGTGTCCGCCGCGCGCACTCCTGCAAGCCGACGCCCCTTGCAGGGAGGCTTGGCTCGGGGGAGTAGAGATGCTCTCAACCCGCCTCGCCGGTTTCCCTAACCTGGGAGGCGGGGCGTCGGATCAACCCCCACTAGGCCGAAGGGAAGAGCCCTGGCACGTCCAACCGACTCGAATGAGCAGCTGCTCTGCAGCTTCTGTGGGAAGTCCCAGCGTCAGGTCAAGAAGCTGATCGCCGGGCCCGGCGTCTACATCTGCGACGAGTGCATCGATCTCTGCAACGAGATCATCGACGAGGAGCTGACCGTGCCGGTCGGCTTCGAGCTGGAGGCGCTGCCGAAGCCGCAGGAGATCTACTCCACCCTGAACGAGTACGTCGTCGGTCAGGAAGGCGCCAAGCGGGCCCTTTCGGTGGCCGTCTACAACCACTACAAGCGGGTGCAGATGTCCGGCGAGGAGGGCGGGGCGGAGCTGACCGAGCTGCAGAAGTCCAACATCCTCCTGCTCGGCCCGACCGGATGCGGCAAGACGCTGCTCGCGCAGACCCTGGCGCGCATCCTCAACGTCCCCTTCGCGATCGCCGACGCCACCGCGCTGACGGAGGCGGGCTATGTCGGCGAGGACGTAGAGAACATCCTGCTCAAGCTGATCCAGGCCGCCGACTACGACGTCAAGAAGGCGGAGACGGGGATCATCTACATCGACGAGATCGACAAGATCACCCGCAAGGGCGACAACCCCTCGATCACCCGCGACGTCTCCGGCGAGGGGGTCCAGCAGGCGCTGCTGAAGATCCTCGAGGGGACGACCGCGTCGGTGCCGCCGCAGGGCGGGCGCAAGCATCCCCACCAGGAGTTCCTCAACGTCGACACGACGAACATCCTGTTCATCTGCGGCGGCTCGTTCGCCGAGCTCGACAAGGTGATCGAGAGGCGGATGGGCAGCAACGGGATCGGCTTCGGCTCCTCGATCGTCTCCAAGGAGGAGCGCGACATCGGCGAGCTGTTCGGCCAGGTGCTGCCCGAGGACCTGATGGAGTTCGGCCTGATCCCGGAGTTCATCGGTCGCCTGCCCGTGCTGGCGTCGATCAACCAGCTCAGCCGCGAGGACCTGATCACGATCCTGACCGAGCCCCGCAACGCGCTCACGAAGCAGTTCCAGCGGCTCTTCGACTTCGACGACATCGAGCTCGTCTTCGCACCCGATTCGCTGCATGCGATCGCCGATCGGGCGATCGATCGCGAGACCGGCGCCCGCGGCCTGCGCTCGATCATCGAGGAGACGCTGATGGACGTTCAGTTCGAGCTGCCCTCGCGCCGCGACGTGAAGAAGTGCGTGGTGACTCGGGAGACGATCGAGAAGGGCCTTGCCCCGACCCTGGTGACCCAGGCGGTCAAGCCCGAGGCGGCGAGCGGCCCGACCGAGTTGGACGAGGAGAGCGCGTAGGGGTTTCGTGGCGGGGCGTGGCCTGCCGAGTGACGCATTCGGCACGCGAAAGTCTCAGGGCTGTGAGAAAAGGGGGTCGAGGCGTATGCCTGGACCCGACAGGGTCGTGGTGTGGCCGAAGAACGTGCAGATTTACCCCCTGGAGGGGGAAATGTGCACGGTTTGCTCGGGAGCGACCGTCTGATCGCAGAGCTCGCCCGGCGCCGGAGCGGGCGGGTGGCGCGGTCAGAGCTGCTCGCCGCCGGGGTCTCGGCGAAGGCAATCGGGCACCGGCTCGCTTGTGGGCGGCTGATCCGCGAGCACGACGGGGTCTACGCCGTGGGGTACGCGACGAGGGACCTCTTGGCGCGTTGTTGGTCCGCGCTTCTCGCCGTGGGGGACGATGCCGTTCTCAGTCATCTCGCGGCTGCGGCGGCCCTGGGAATCGGCCCTGACCCCGTCGTGATCGACGTCACCTGCTCGCGGCGGTTGCGCTCCCAACCCGGGATCCGCGTCCATCACCACGCTCTGCACCCGCGAGACGTCCACCGGCTTCACAACCTCCCCCTCACCAGCCCTTCACAGACGCTCTTCGACCTCTCGAAGTTGCTCTCGCTGCGGGCGCTCACCAAGACCGCCAACGAGGCCTTCGTGCAGCAGCTCTGCACGATTGGCGACCTGCGTGAGACGCAGGGCCGCAACCGCCGCCGCAAGGGCGCCGCAAGCTTCGAGCGCCTCCTCGCCACCCTCGACCCCGATGGTCGCCTCATCCGCAGCCCGCTCGAGGCGCGGCTCAACGCCTTCCTGCGCGCCCGCCGCTTCCCGCCGTGGGAGCAGAACGTCCGCCTCCGGATCGACGCCGACGTGATCGAGGCCGACGTCCTCTGGCCTGCGCAACGAGTGATCGTCGAGGCGGACGGGCGCGACCCGCACCTGGCGCCGCTCACCTTCGCCGGCGACCGCCGGCGCGACCGCCGGCTCACGGTCGAGGGGTGGCACCCGGTGCGGGTGACCTCGGTCGACCTCGACCACCGTGCCGACGAGCTCGACGCCGACCTGCGCTCGCTCTTGGGATTGCCGACCCCCGACTAACATCGCCGCTTCCATGGACGCGGAGCGAAGAGCGCGGCTCGAGAGCACCACCCGCTACGACCCCTCCGAGGTCGAGGCGCGCATCTTCGCCCGCTGGCGGGAGCGGGGGTACTTCACACCCGAGCCGGAGGGGATCGCCGCCGACAACTACTCGATCGCGATCCCGCCGCCCAACGTGACCGGGTCCCTGCACATGGGGCACGCCCTCAACGGCTCGATCCAGGACGTGATGGCGCGCCGGCGACGGATGGAGGGCCGGCGGGTGAAGTGGATCCTGGGCACCGACCACGCCGGGATCGCCACCCAGTCGGTGGTCGAGAAGGAGCTGCTCAGCGCCGGCGTCGACCGCCACGAGATCGGCCGTGACGCCTTCATCGAGCGGGTCTGGGAGTGGCGGGAGCAGTACGGCTCGCGGATCGTCCACCAGCTCGAGCGGCTCGGCGCATCCTGCGACTACGAAAACGAGCGCTTCACCCTCGACGAGGGCTACGTCAGGGCGGTCCACCGGGTCTTCGTGCAGCTCTACGAGCGCGGCTACATCTACCGCGACAACTACATGGTCAACTGGGATCCCGGCTCGCGCTCGGCGATCTCCGACCTCGAGGTCGAGAACCGCGAGGTCACCGACACCCTGTACTCGATCGACTACCCGATCGAGGGCTCCGAGCGCGTCCTCACCGTCGCCACGGTCCGGCCCGAGACGATGCTGGCCGACACCGCCGTCGCCGTCAGCCCCGGGGACGAGCGCTACGCCGATCTCGTCGGCGGCCATTGCGTGCTGCCGCTGGTGGGACGTCGGCTGCCGATCATCGCCGACGAGCACGTCGATCCCCAGTTCGGGACCGGCGCGCTCAAGATCACGCCCGGGCACGACCCCAACGACTTCGAGATCGGCCGCAGGCACGGGTTGGAGGAGATCTCCGCGATCGGCCCCGACGGCCGGATGAGCGCCGCCGCCGGCCCCGCCTACGAGGGGATGACGGCGGCCGAGGCGCAGGCGGCGGTCGTCGCCGCCCTGTGCGAGCAGGGGCTGATCTCAGCCGAGGAGAGCTACGCCCACGCCGTCCCCTTCTCCCACCGCTCCGGCGAGCGCATCGAGCCGCTGATCTCGCTGCAGTGGTTCTGCCGCATGGAGGAGCTCGCCCAGCCCGCCATCGACGTCGTCCGCGACGGCCGCGTGTCCTTCCATCCCGAGCGCTGGGCGAAGGTCTACATGGACTGGATGGAGAGCATCCGCCCGTGGTGCGTCTCCCGGCAGCTCTGGTGGGGCCACCGGCTTCCCGTCTGGTACTGCGACGCCTGCGAGGAGACGTACGTCGCGGAGGTCGCTCCCGGGCGCTGCGGGATCTGCGACGGCGAGCTCCGCCAGGACCCCGACGTGCTCGACACGTGGTTCAGCTCGGCGCTCTGGCCGTTCGCCACCCTGGGCTGGCCCGACGAGACCCCCGAGCTGCGGGCCTACTACCCGACCGACCTGCTGGTCACCGCGCGGGACATCATCTACCTGTGGGTCGCGCGGATGATCATGTCCGGGCTCGAGCTCCTCGACGAGGTCCCGTTCAGCGACGTCTACATCACCTCCGTCGTGCAGGCGCCCGACGGGCGGCGGATGTCGAAGAGCCTCGGCACCGGGATCGACCCGCTCGAGCTGATCGACTCCCACGGCGCCGACGCGGTCCGCTTCGGGCTGCTGGCGATGTCCTCGAGCCAGGACGTTCGCTTCTCGGAGGCCAAGGTCCAGCAGGGGCGCGACCTCGCCAACAAGCTCTGGAACGCCTCGCGGCTGATCCTGCTCAACGCCGCCGACGCGACCCCGGAGCCCTCTGGAGCGGCGCTCGAGGACCGCTGGATCCTCTCGCGGCTGGAGCGAGCGGTCGCGATGGTCGGCGAGCGGATCGACGCCTACGACTTCGCTCACGCAGCGCTCGAGCTCTACCGCTTCATCTACTCCGAGCTCTGCGACTGGTATCTGGAGATCGTCAAGCCGCGGCTCTACGACGGCGATCCAGAGGTAGCGGGGAACCTCCTGCACGTGCTCGAGCGAACGCTGGCGCTCGCCCATCCGCTGATGCCGTTCGTGACCGAGGAGATCTGGAGCTACTTGCCCGCCCGCGAAGCCGACCTCGTCGTCTCCTCCTTTCCGCGGCCCGAGGCCGAGCGCACCGACGAGGCGGCCGAGGGCGAGATCGCCGGTGCGATCGAGCTGACCCGCGCGCTGCGCCGCTGGCGGGAGCTTGCCGGCATCGCTCCGGGTGCGACCCTTCTCGCCCGCAGCTCGGCCGCGACCGAGCCCAACCCTCTCGTCGGGCGCCTTGCCCGCATCGAGATCGGCCCGGACGGCGCCGATCCGCTCGCCACGGTCGGGTCGCTCGAGATCCTCCCCTCCGACGGGCTCGACGCGAGCGCGGTCCGGGAGCGGCTGGAGCAGCGACGGCGTGACCTCGAGGCCGAGGTCGCCAGGGCCGAGGGGAAGCTGGGTAACGAGGGCTTCGTCGCCAAGGCCCCGCCGCCGGTCGTCGAGGGAGAGCGCGAGAAGCTCGCCCGCTACCGGGCCGAGCTCGAGGAGCTGGGCGGATAGATCCCGAGCGCTACCTCGGCTCGCTCGAGCCGGTCGGCTGGCGGTTCGGACTCGATCGCATGCGGGCGCTCTGCGAGGCGCTCGATCATCCCGAGCGGCGGTTCCGCTCGCTGCACGTGGTCGGAACGAACGGCAAGTCGTCGGTGACCGCGATGGCCGCCTCGGTGCTGGGGGAGGTCGGCCTGCGCACCGGCTCGTGCCTGTCCCCGCACGTCTGGCGCTGGAGCGAGCGGATCCGGATCGGTGGCGAGGAGATCGCGCCGGCGCCCTTCGCGGCCGCCATCGAGCGGGTCGCCGCCGCGATCCCGGCCGTGGAGGCCGGGCTTGCCGATTCCCGGGCGGGCTGGAGCGACGAGCCGGGCGGCTCGCCCGAGCGGGTCACCCAGTTCGAGGCGGCGATCGCCGCCTCCTTCGTCGCCCTGGCGGACGCCGGGGTGGACATCGCGGTGGTCGAGGCGGGGCTCGGCGGTCGCCTCGATGCGACGAACGTGATCCCGTCCGAGGCGACGGCGCTGACCTCCGTCGCCCTCGACCACGTCGAGTGGCTCGGCGGGAGCGAGCTCGAGATCGCGACGGAGAAGCTGGCCGTGCTGCGGCCCGGCACGACGCTCGTCCTCGGCGACGTCTCCGAGGCGGTGGCCGAGCTCGCCCGCCGCACGGCCAGCGAGCGAGGTGCGCGGGTCATCCAGCCGGTCCCCTCCGACGACCTTCCGCCCGCCCAGGCGCCCTACCTGGCCCGCAACGCGGCGGTCGCCCTGACTCTCGCCGAGACCGTGAGCGGGCCGATCGCTGCCGACCGGGCCCGCTCCGGGCTCGCCGGGGCCGCCCTGCCGGGGAGGGCGGAGCTGATTCCCGGTGACCCGCCGATGCTGGCCGACGCCGCGCACAACGAGGAGGGGGCCCAGGCGCTGGCCGAGGCCCTGCCCGGACTCGCCCGAGGGCGCCCTGTGATCGCGTGCCTCTCGGTCCTCGACGACAAGGACAGGGCGGGGATCGCCGCCGCGCTCGCGCCCGCCGTCGAGCTGGCGGTCTGCACGGCGGCCGAGCCCGGGCCGGCGATGGGGCGGCCGGGCGCGCGCGCCGCCGACCCCGGTGAGCTCGCTCGCACGTTCGCCGCCGCCGGGGTCGACTCGGAGGCGATCTCCGATCCCGCGACGGCCATCGATCACGCCCGCGCGATCGCCCGCCGCAGAGCGGGGGTGGCGCTTTGCGCCGGCTCGCATTACCTTCTTCGCTACGCATGGACCGTGAAGCGCGCTCAGAGCTCCTCTCGATGATGGGATTGGTCGCGGCCGTGGTCGCGGTCGTGATCCTCGTCTTCTTCGCGCTCGGCTACCTCTTCGGCCGCCTCTTCCTCTGAGGGGAAACGACCGCCGATCCATCGGCGGGCCCCCTGAAAGGCGCCGCTCAACGGCCGGGGACCCCGGCCGGTCGCCCGCTCGTATACGGGTAGACTGACCCGCTTCACGATGCCCCTCGCCCTGTTCGGAATCAACGACGGCTCGCTCAACCTCGCCGTCAACCTGCTGGTCCTCCTGTTGCTGGTCGTCTGGCTCTCCCTGGTCTATTGGACGTGGGCCGACGCGCGCCGGCGGATCGCGGACCCGGTCCTGATCGCCACCGCGACCGCCGCCTCGCTCGTGCCGTTCATCGGCACGATCATCTACACGATCCTGCGGCCGCCCGAGTATCTCGCCGACGTCCGTGAGCGTGAGATCGAGACCCAGGCCTCCGAGCTGCGCATGCAGCACCTGACCGCGCAGTCCTGCCCTCGGTGCGAGCACCCGATCGAGCGAATCTGGCTGCGCTGCCCGCAGTGCGAGCACAGGCTGAAGGACCCCTGCCGCTCCTGCAACCGCCCGGTCGACCCCCGCTGGGTGGTTTGCCCCTATTGCGAGACGGCGCTGCGCCGGAGCTCCTCGGAGGAGGGCGGCCGCGGACGAACCCGCGCCAGCTCGAGGGGGGCCAAGGGGGCCGAGCCCAAGCGAGCCGAGCGCGACAGCGGCGGTAGTGCGGGCTCCCGCCGCTCGACGCCAACCGAGCGGTCCCAGAGCGAGCGCCCCCCGCGCACCGAGCGCGCCGCGACGTCCTCCGAGGACGCCGCCGAGCTGGCCGCCGCCAGAGCACGCCGGCGCTCGACCACGACCTCCTAGATACCTCTCGAGACCGAAGGGACCCTCCGCGAGATGGCCGAAACGACCCGTACCCTGATCCTGATCAAGCCCGACGCCTTCGAGCGTCGCCTCACCGGGGAGCTTCTCGCCCGCCTCGAGCGCAAGGGCCTCGAGCTCACCGCGCTCAAGCTCCTCACCGCAGACGAGGCGATTGCCAACGAGCACTACGCCGAGCACCGCGAGAAGCCGTTCTTCGGCGAGCTCGTCTCGTTCATCACCGGAGGCCCGCTCGTGGCGGCGATCCTGACCGGCGTCGAGGCGGTGCGCGCCGCGCGGCAGCTGATCGGTGCGACCGACCCGGTCGAGGCGGCGACCGGATCGATCCGGGGCGACCTCGGCACCGAGGTGACGTTCAACCTCGTCCACGGCTCCGACTCGGATGAGTCCGCCGAGCGCGAGATCGGGATCTGGTTCCCGGAGCTCGGCTGAGCGGGAAGCCCCTGGGCGGGCGCCTTGTCCTCGCCTCCGCCTCACCGCGACGGCGCGAGCTGCTCGATCTGCTCGGAGTCGATTTCGATGTCGTCGTCCCCGAGGTCGAGGAGCTCAAGCGGGGCGAACCAGCCGAGGTGGTCATCGAGAACGCCCTGCGCAAGGCCCGGGCGGGAGCGGCGCTCGCCGCCGGCAGCCTGCCGGTGATCGGTGTCGACACCGACGTGGTCTGCGACGGCGCGCTGGTCGGCAAGCCGGACGGCCCCGAGGATGCGACCGAGCGCCTGCGGCTCCTCTCGGGCCGGACGCACGAGGTGCTCGGGGGGCTGGCCCTCCTCGCCGGCGGGGAGGAGCTGACCGAGGTCGTGCGGACCCGGGTGAGCTTCCGTCGGCTCAGCGGCGCTGAGATCGAGCGCTACGTGGCCTCGGGGGAGTGGAGGGACCGCGCCGGCGGCTATGCGGTCCAGGGGCTTGGCTCATCGCTCGTGGAGTCGGTCGAGGGCGACCTCTCGAACGTGATCGGCCTGCCGATTCCCGCACTGAGCAGGATGATCGCGAGCTTGCAAAATGGCTAGCCTAGAGTCAGCGTTCGATGTGGAACTGCTCACAAACTACGTCCGCCAGCCGGTCTTCGCTAGACTGAGGGCGCTCCGCATGCCGCCGAGGGGCCGTGGTCCTGTTTGGACCGCGGGAGGGCGCAAGGCGCGCCGGGAGCAACTCCCGCCCGCCTCCATTGGCGCTCCACCCAGGGGCTGCCGCATCGGCGCTGCCGGGCCTCACCTGAATCACGACCTACTTCCGCCGTAACGCTATTCCCATGGGCATCCTCTCTTACCTGACCGGCTTCGGTGGTCGTGACATGGCCGTCGACCTCGGCACCGCGAACACCCTCGTGTACGTCCGCGGACGCGGAATCGTGCTCTCGGAGCCGAGCGTCGTCGCCGTCGACACCCGCAGCGGCGAGGTCCACGCCGTCGGGATGGACGCCAAGCGGATGCTCGGCCGGACCCCCGGGACGATCCAGGCGATCCGCCCGCTCAAGGACGGCGTCATCGCCGACTTCGACGTGACCGAGGAGATGCTCCGCCACTTCATCCAGAAGGTCCACCAGAACCGGTTCGCCCACCCCCGCGTGGTCGTCTGCGTTCCCTCGGGGGTCACCGGCGTGGAGAAGCGGGCGGTCGAGGAGGCCTGCCTGGCGGCCGGAGCGCGTCAGGCATACCTGATCGAGGAGCCCATGGCGGCCGCGATCGGCGCCGGGCTTCCCGTCGGCGAGCCGACGGGCTCGATGGTCGTCGACGTCGGGGGCGGCACCAGCGAGGTCGCTGTGATCTCGCTCGGCGGGATCGTCGTCTCCCAGTCGATCCGCGTCGGCGGCGACGAGATGGACGACGCGATCGTCAACCACTGCAAGACCCACCACAAGCTGATGATCGGCCAGCAGACCGCCGAGGAGGTCAAGCTCGAAGCGGGCTCGGCGACCGAGCTCCGGGAGGAGATCAAGACCGAGATCCGCGGTCGGGACATCGTCTCCGGCCTGCCGAAGACCGTGATGCTGACCTCCGAGGAGGTCCGCATCGCGCTCAAGGACCCGGTCAACGCGATCGTCAACGCGGTCAAGGAGACGCTCGATCGCACCCCGCCCGAGCTGGCGGGCGACATCATGGATCGCGGCATCACGCTCGCCGGCGGGGGCTCGCTGCTGCAGGGCTTCGACGAGCGCCTGCGCAACGAGTGCCAGATGCCGGCCGCTCTCGCCGACTCGCCGCTGACCTGCGTGGCGGTGGGATCGGGACGCTCGCTCGAGGAGTTCGAGACGATCCACCGGGCCGCCCGCAGCAACAACGGCCGGCGCCGGCGCCGGTAGCGGCGAGCATGTACCGAAAGCAGGTACGCAGGCGCCGCGCGGTTCTCGTCCTACTCGTGGTCGCCTGCCTGGTGCTGATCTCGATCTCGATCAGCGAAGCCGAGGACGGCCCGCTGCACTCGGTTCAGAACGGGGTCTCCTCCGTGCTCAACCCCGTCCAGGAGGGAGCGAGCCGGGCGCTGAAGCCCGCCCGCGACATGGTCAACTGGTTCGACGAGACGTTCGATGCGCGGGGCGAGAACGAGCAGCTCAAGGCCGACAACGCCGAGCTCAGCCAGCAGGTCCTCGACCTCGAGGCCGCCGCCGCGGACGCCGGCTACCGCCAGCAGGTCGACAAGCTCGTGGAGAAGTCCGGTCTGGCCGGCTACGAGCCGGTCGAGGCGGGCGTCGTGAGCCGGTCGTTCAGCGCCTGGTACACGGGGATGACGATCGACGTCGGGACCTCCTCGGGCGTCCACAAGAACGACGCCGTCGTCGTCGATCAAGGCCTCATCGGTCGAGTCGACTCGGTCTCCGGCGGCACCGCCCGGGTGGAGCTGATCACCGACCCCACGAGCGCCGTGACCGCCCGGGTCTCCGGCAAGGGCCCCGAGGGCCTGGTGGAGGCTGTCGTAGGCTCGCCCGGCGAGCTCGACATGGGCCTGATCCAGGGGGATGAGGAGCCCGCCGACGGCGACAAGCTGGTGACCGCGGGCTTCCGCGACGGCCAGCTCGCCTCCACCTTTCCACCGGACATCCCGATCGGCGAGGTCAGCGAGACGAGCCCCACCGAGCAGGAGGGCCGATTGCAGGTTCGCGTCGAGCCCTTCGCCGATCTCTCCGATCTCGACGGGGTGACCGTGTTGACTGGCGGTGGAGAATGATCGTCACCCCGCCGATCCTGCTGCGCATCGTCGCGGTCGTCTTCCTGGCCGTGATCGTTCAGCTCGCCTTCTTCTCCCGCGTCCCTCTGCTCGGGTCGGTCGCCTACGTCGTGCCGGTGGTGATCGTGGCCCTCGGGCTGCTCGGCGGCGGGCTGAGCGGCGCGGTTTCCGGCTTCTTCGCCGGCCTGCTCCTCGATGTGATGCTCGGCGGCACGCTCGGGGTGACCTCCCTCTCCCTGATGGCCGCTGGCTACATGGCGGGCCGCTGGCGGGAGGGCTACGACATCGTCTCCTCGCTGGTCCCGCCGCTGCTCACGGGCGCCCTCTGTGGGGTGGTGGCGCTGCTCTTCGCCGCGTTGCAGCTGACCCTCGGAGTCGATGCGCCGGTCAGCGTCCTGGTGCTGCGGGAGGTCGTCGTGCAGGCCCTGCTCGGCGTCCTGCTGGCGGTTCCGCTCTTCCCGCTGATTCGCCGCGTGCTGCGTCCGGCGCTGGTCGACGACTCCCAGCGCGCTCGCACGAGGGTCACCCCCGGGGGCATGCTGAGGGCGACCGGATGAGCCCATCGGCGATGATCGATCCGGGGAAGCTGCGCTGATGTTCCGCCAGGACGACAACCGCGGGCCGATGAACTCGCAGTTCGCGGTGCGCGTCGCCGTGCTCGGCGGAATCGCGCTCGTCGCCTTCGCCGCCATCTTCTTCCGCCTCTGGTACCTCGAGGTGCTCTCGGGCGAGGCGTACCTCAAGGAGGCGAACGCCAACCGGGTCCGCGAGTTCAAGATCCAGGCGCCCCGGGGCGAGATCCTGGACCGCCATCGCGAGGTCCTGGTCGAGAACCGCAGCGCCCTCTCCCTGCAGGTCCGCCCCGACAAGCTCCCGCGCGAGACCAGCGATCGCAACCGCGAGCTGCGCAAGCTAGCCGACGTGGCCGGGATGAAGGTCGAGGAGGTGCGCAAGGAGATCAAGACTCAGACGGCCGCCCTTCCGGCCAGTCCGGTGACCCTGCAGAGGGACGTGGAGCCCGACCTCGTCTACTACCTGCGCGAGCACCAGGACAAGTTTCCGGGCGTTACGGCCGAGGAGCTCTACGTCCGCAAGTACCCGGACGAGACGCTGGCGGCGCACATCCTCGGCTACGTCAACGAGATCAACCCCGACCAGCTCGAGGAGCCGATCTACAAGGACCTCGACCCCGGTGACCGGATCGGGGTCGGTGGCCTCGAGCAGCAGTACGACGCGGTGCTGCGCGGCCGCGACGGCGCGATCCGCACGCAGGTCGACGCCTTCGGCGAGCCCCGCGGCAAGGAGCTCTCGCGAGTCGAGCCCCAGGCGGGCGAGAACCTGGTCCTGACGCTTGACGAGCGGGTGCAGCAGGCGGGCGAGCAGGCGCTGGCCGACCGCGGCCTCCCCGGGGCCTTCGTCGCGATGAACGTCAACGACGGCTCGATCGTCGGCATGGGCTCCTATCCGACCTATAGCCCCTCGGTCTTCACGCCGCCGGTGGAGCAGTCCGACCTAGACGTCCTGTTCAGCGACGACTACGACGAGCCGGCCTTCAACCGGGCGGTCCAGGGGGCCTACCCCACGGGCTCGACGTTCAAGCTCCTCACAGCGCTGGGATCGCTGGAGGAGGGCATTCTTACGCCGACCGAGACGATCTACGACAGCGGCTCGTTCTCCGTGGGTGGGGAGCCGGCCCGCCACAACGCCGGAGGGGGGGCTTACGGGGCAATCCAGCTTCGCAAGGCCCTGCAGGTTTCCTCGGACGTCTTCTTCTACATCCTCGGGCAGCGTTCGGAGGAGCAGGGGAAGGAGGCGATCCAGGACTGGGCGAGCAAGCTGGGCATCGGTTCCGCGAGCGGGATCGACCTGCCCGTCGAGGAGGACGGAACGCTCCCCACCCCCGCGTGGCGCAACCAGCTCTTCGACGACGGGGAGACCGATCGTCCCTGGTCGGTCGGCGACTCGGTGAACCTCGCCGTCGGCCAGGGTGACCTGCAGGCGACCCCCCTTCAGCTCGCGACCGCTTACGCGACCCTCGCGAACGGCGGCAGCGTAGTCCGTCCTCACCTCGCCGACCACGTAGAGGACGAGCTTGGCCGCCCCGTGCGGGAATACGACCCCGAGCCGGGGCGCCAGGTCGATATCGACCCCGCCTACCGGCAGGTGATCCTGGATGGACTCCGCGACGCCGCGATGCTCGATGGCGGCACGTCCTTCAGCGTATTCGGCAGCTTCCCGATCGAGATCGCCGGCAAGACCGGTACCGCTGAGACCTCCAGCGGCATCGATCAATCCTGGTACGCCGCGATCGCTCCGTATGAGAATCCCCGCTACGTCGTCGTAGTCACGATCGAGGGCGGCGGCTACGGCGTCGACTCCGCCGCGCCCGCCGCGCGTGACATCCTCCTACCCTTGCTGGACCTCGAGGCAGCTGACATCGATCCCGTCGATTCCTCGGTGGCGACCGCAATCGATCGATGACCCCCGCCTCAATCTCCGCCACCCCCCAGACCTTCGACGAGCGCAGCGCCGGGTTCTCCGAGCGCGCGGGCTTCCTGCGGATGGACCCCCTGATCGCCCTCGCCGGGGTCGGGCTGATCGCCTGCAGCATCATCGCCCTCGACGTGACGTTCAACGAGACCTACGCGCTCCGGCAGAGCATCTATGCGGTGATCGGGATCGCGCTGATGTTCGCCCTCGCCAGGCTCGACTACTCGCGATTCCGCGAGCTTCGCGTCGGGATCTACGGCGCGATGCTGCTCTCGATCAGCTCGGTGCTCGTCCTCGCCACCGCCACCCGTGGCTCGCAGCGCTGGATCGACCTTCCCTTCTTCCGCTTCCAGCCGTCGGAGCTGGGCAAGCTTCTGCTCGTCCTCGCCCTGGCGGGATTCGTGATCGACCGGGCCCGGCGCCAATCGGAGGCGCAGCGCACCGCGCGGCTTCTCCTGCTGGGAATCGTGCCCGCGGCGATCGTGTTCGTGCAGCCCGATCTGGGCACGGCACTGGTCTACGGCGTGGTCACGCTCGCGGTGCTGTTCATCTCGGGGGTCCGCTGGACGCACTTCGCTGCGCTGGCGGGGCTCGCGATTGCGGCGGTCACCATCGTTCTCGTGGTCGCGCCCGCGGTCGGAAAGCCCGTTCTCGAGGGCTACCAGCTGGAGCGGTTGACGTCGTTTCTCAATCCGAGCGACTGCTCGGCCGCCGACTCTTGTTATCAGACCAATCAGGCGTTGATCGCCGTCGGATCCGGGGGAAAGACCGGACGCGGCGAGGACGCCACCCAAGCGCAGCACGACTTCCTGCCGGAGCCGCAAACGGACTTCATCTTCGCCACGGTGGCGGAGCGGTGGGGCTTCGTCGGCGCTGCGTTCCTTCTATCCCTCTACGCCCTGCTGATCTGGCGGGCGCTGCGGATAACGACTCTCTCGAAGAACTTGTACGGGAGCATGATCGGGGCCGGTATTGCCGCGATGTTGCTCTTCCAGGTTTTCGTCAACGTCGGGATGAACCTCGGGCTGATGCCCGTGACGGGCATCCCGCTGCCGTTGATGAGCTATGGCGGATCGTCGGTGCTAGTCACCTTCATGGCGATCGGCCTGCTCCAGAGCGTCTACGTCCAGTCGCAGCTCGCCTCCCCCGGCAGGGTCCGGAAAGCTCTCTGAGGTGAGTTATTTTGAAGAAGAAGATCCTCGTATCGGTTGACGCCGGCGAAACCCGCGTAGCCGTACTCGAAACGAATGGGTCCCAGCCGGGAGGCCGCGATGGAGGCGGTCGCTCCGGCGCGGACGGCATTGACGGCTGGAGGGTCGGCGAGCTCTACGTGGAGCGCCGCGGCTCCCGCTCGATCGTCGGCAACATCTACAAGGGAGTCGTCGACAACGTCCTGCCCGGCATGGAGGCGGCGTTCGTCGACATCGGGCTCGAGCGCAACGGCTTCCTGCACGTCGACGAGATCGTCACGCCGGACGGCAAGTCCCAGCCGAAGCGCGGCCGCGGCCAGGGCAGGCGGATCGACGAGCTGATCAAGCGCGGCCAGGAGATCGTCGTGCAGGTGGTCAAGGACCCGCTGAAGACGAAGGGCGCGCGCCTTTCGATGCAGGTGTCGATCGCCGGCCGCTACCTCGTCTACATGCCGCAGGGCGATGGCATCGGCGTCAGCCGCCGGCTTCCCGACGGCGAGCGCACGCAGATGCGCAAGAGCCTCGACAAGATCCACGCGGCGCAGAAGGGCAAGGGCGGCTACATCGTCCGGACCGCCGCGCAGGGCGCCAGGCAGGAGGACTTCGAGCGCGAGATCTCCTACCTGCACAAGCTGCACGAGGTTCTCGAGCGACGCTCGGCGGACGTCGAGGCTCCATCGCTGATCTTCCAGGAGGCTGATCTGCCGATCCGGGTCCTCCGCGACGTGCTCGGCAGCGAGTTCGACGGCGCCGAGATCGACGACCAGAAGCAGTACGAGCGGGTGACGTCCTTCTTTCAGAGGACGGCGCCCGAGCTGGTCGAGATGGTCCGGATGCACTCCCACAGCGAGCACCTGTTCGAGCGCCACGGCGCCGAGGAGGCGTTCCGCTCCACCCTCTCACGGCGGGTGGATCTGCCCTCTGGCGGCTATCTGATCGTCGACTACGCCGAGGCGCTGACGGTGATCGACATCAACACCGGCAGCTTCACCGGCAAGGGCAAGGGGCGCCTGGAGGACACGATCACGAAGGTCAACGTCGAGGCCGCGGACGAGGTCGTTCGCCAGCTCCGTCTGCGCGACATCGGCGGGATCATCGTCATCGACTTCATCGACATGGCGCGGGCGAAGAACCGCGACCAGGTCCTGAAGACGCTGCGCAAGGCGCTCGACGAGGACCGCACCAAGACCTACGTGGTCGAGGTCTCGCCGCTCGGGCTGGTCGAGATGACCCGCCAGAACGTCACCGACGGCGTCCGCGAGATCCTCACCACGAAATGCCCGACCTGCGAGGGCGAGGGCGTCGTCCGCTCGGCGGAGACCGTCGCGATCGAGGTGCTGCGAAAGCTGCGTGACGTCGTGGAGGCGAAGCCGGAGGCGGGGGCGCACCTGATCCGGGTCAACCCCAAGGTCGCGCGTGAGCTCCTGCGCAACGACAGCGGCCTGCTCGAGCTCGAGGACGCGTCCGGCAGGGCGTTCCTGTTCGAGGGCGGCGACGCGCTGCCGATCGACACGTTCGAGGTGGCCGAGTCAGGCGATCGCGAGGAGATCGAGCGGCGGGCCCTGCCCTTCGTCACCGGTGACGAGGTTCTGCTGACGATCGACGAGCCGCACATGTACAACCCCGGCGACGCGGTGGCGAGGGTCGACGCCCTCGTGATCACCGTCACGGGCGCGGCGCCCCTCGTGGGAGAGCGCAAGCTCGTCCGGATCGAGAGCATCGAGCGCTCCTCGGGGCTGGCCACGCTGGTCGACGGGGCTCCCTCCGAGGCCGCGGGCGGTGGGGATGACGCCGAGGCTCTAGAATCGGATTCTCGGCGCCGCGGCCGCAGAGGCGGACGGCGCCGTTCCCGCGCCGGGAGCGGCTCAGGACCCGGCCAAGAGACCTAGATCGACAGATTCCAGATGCCCACCTACGCGATAGTCGAAAGCGGCGGCAAGCAGTACCGCGTCGAGGAGGGCCAGTCCCTTCTCGTCGACCGGATCGCCGAGGACGAGGGGGCGAAGGTCGGCCTGCGCGCCGTCATGTTCCGCAGTGACGACGACACGGTGCTGGGACCGAAGGAGCTCGAGAAGGTCAAGGTCGAGGCGAAGGTCACCGGCCACGAGCGCGGGCAGAAGATCAAGGTCTTCAAGTACAAGGCGAAGAAGGGCTACCGCAAGCACAAGGGTCACCGCTCGGAGCTGACCCGGCTCGAGGTGACCGAGGTGAAGATGCTGAGCAGGAAGCCGGCGGCGAGCAAGCAGGCAGCGAGCAGCAAGCAGCAAGCAGCAAGCAGCGAGGGTGCCGAGGCCGCGGAGGAGAAGCCGAAGACCGCCAAGAAGGCCTCGGCGCCGAAGAAGGCGCCAGCCAAGAAGACCGAGGCAGCGAAGAAGAAGACGTCGGCCAAGAAGCCTGCAGCCAAGAAGGAGAGCGACTGATGGCGCACAAGAAGGGGCTCGGATCGAGCCGGAACGGCCGCGACTCCAACCCAAAGTTCCTCGGCGTCAAGGTGTTTGCCGGCCAACAGGTGACCGGCGGGGAGATCATCGTCCGCCAGCGCGGTACCCGCTTCCATCCTGGTGACGGCGTCGGGATCGGCCGCGACCACACGATCTTCGCCACGCGCCCGGGCACCGTCGAGTTCACGGCGGGACGCAAGGGCCGCGTGATCTCGGTCGCCGCGGCCGAGTAGCACGGCCGCTGCGCGGCCTTGGGCACGCTCGCTGCGCTCGCTTCAGCTCCTGACTCCCTCGGTAGGCCGTCCGGGGTTGCCTGCCGAGGGAGGCCAGGAGCTGCTCGCTGCTCGCTACACCCCTTTCATCCGGTGGTACGCTCTCTACCATGCGGACTACCATCGACAGCGCCGGCCGGCTCGTGGTTCCGAAGGCGATCCGCGATCGGCTCGGTCTCCGCGGAGGGGATGCGGTGGAGGTCGAGGAGCGGGGGGGCCGGATCGAGGTCACTCGCCCACCGCGAAACGTGGGGCTGGTGGAAGGTGAGCACGGAGTGCTCGTCCCCGAGCCCGGATCCGAGATGCCAGGGCTGGGACCGGACGAGGTGCGCGCCCTGCTCGAGCGGTCCCGCGGGTGAGCGATGCGCCGCTCGCGCCCGATAGCTCGGTCCTGATCGCCGGCTACGACCTCGACCACGCCTTCCACGCCGAGGCTGAGCGTGCCCTGGCGGCCGTTCGGCGAAGCGGCGTGTTGATCGCCCACACCATGGCTGAGAGCTTCGCTGTGTTGACCGGAGGCCCCTACGTTGCCAATCCTGACGTGGTGCTCACCTACCTCGGTCAGTTCCAGGCGGAGCCCGTCGCCGGCATCCGGCCGGACGAATATCCCAGCAGGCTTCGCGAGCTGGCCGCGGCCGGCATCGGCGGCGGAGCGCTCTACGACGGGCTGATCGCGCTCGGTGCTCGGGGTGCGGGGGCAACTCTGGCGAGCCTGGATCACCGCGCCGCGCCTACTTACGAACGATGCGGGGTCGAGTTCCGGCTTCTCGACGCCTCGGGCGGGTAGTCGGGCCGAGCGCCATGTTCCACGATCGCGCGCGCATTTTCGTCGAGGGGGGGCGGGGCGGCGACGGGGTCGTCTCGTTCCGCCGTGAGGCTCACGTCCCGCGGGGCGGTCCCGACGGCGGCGACGGGGGGCATGGGGGGGACGTCGTGCTGGTCTGCGATCCGTCGCGGCGGGATCTCGCCTCGATGCGCGTGTCGGCCCACTATCGCGCCGGCCGGGGCGGGCATGGGCAGGGCGCGAACAAGCACGGCGCCAGAGGGGAGGACCGGACCGCCCTCGTCCCCCCGGGAACGACCGTGGCAGGCCTGGGCGGGGAGCAGTTCGACCTGGTCGAGCCGGGCCAGCGGGCTCGCGTCGCCGCGGGGGGTCTCGGCGGCCACGGCAATAAGCGCTTCGCGGCGTCGACGCGGCAGACGCCTCGCTTTGCCGAGCGGGGCCTCAAGGGGGAGGGGGGCTGGATCGAGCTGCGCCTGCGCCTGCTCGCCGACGCCGGCCTGGTGGGGCTGCCGAACGCCGGCAAGTCGTCGCTTCTGGGACGCCTTACCCGAGCCGCCCCGAAGGTGGGCGACTATCCGTTCACCACGCTCGAGCCGGTGCTCGGGACGATGGACGACGGCGAGCGCCAGCTCGTCCTCGCCGACATCCCGGGCCTGATCGAGGGCGCGGCTGAGGGCGCGGGTCTCGGCCACGAGTTTCTCGCCCACGTCGAGCGCTGCCGGGTGCTCGTGCACCTGCTCGAGGTCGGCGCCGGAAGCGAGCCCGAGGCGGCCTACGCGACCGTCCGGGCCGAGCTGGTCGCCCACGGGGCGGGGCTCGACGGCCTGCCCGAGCTGATCGCCCTCTCGAAGTCCGATCTCCTGCCCGCCGAGGACGTCCACGCCCTCCTCGGAGGGTGGCGGGAGCAGCACCCGGACAAGAGGGTCTTGGCGATCTCGGCACCGACGGGGGCGGGGCTCGACGAGCTTCGGCACGCCCTCTTCGACGCGATCTCCCGCTCCGATGCGGAGGAGGTTGCCGAGCCGATGCGGGAGCCGCTCTTCGAGTCCGAGCATCGCGTCTATCGACCCCACGGCTCGGGCGGCTTCGGGGTCGTCGAGATCGAGGACGGCGTCTTCGCCATCGAGGGGCGAGGGGTGGAGATGCTCGTCGAGCGACACGACCTCTCGAATCCCGAGGCGATCTCCTACCTCGAGCGGCGCCTGAGGGAGATCGGGGTCGTCGGGGCCCTGCGCGACGCCGGCTTCGAGCCCGGGGACGAGGTCCGGGTGGGCGATCAGGCCTTCGAGCTCGATCCCTGAGCCGGCGTGGATGGCGCAGGCTCGGCCGCGGCGGGCTAGGCTCCAGGCAGGGGGAAGGGTGGAGGCGATGATGGAGATCCGAGCGAGGCTCCTGGTTCTGGGGATGCTGACGCTTGCCGCGACCCTCGCGGCTCCGGCGGCAGCGTCGGCCGGCCAGGTGCGGGCCGGGGCAGCGGCGGTCGACACCTCCTGGCACGTCGGGGCATCCGCCGGTCAGTACGCTTCGGACGGGACGCCGGTCGACCCCGCAAACGGGACCTACAACCCGACCGCCGAGTCCACGCGCCGCTCCCCCTCCTACGGGATGCAGTCGCGCCTGCAGGTCCGGGCGCTGGTGATCGAGGGCCCGGACGGGACGCGCACGGCCATCGTCAAGAACGACAACTACATTCCCCAGGACCTCGTCTACCGCCGGGCCGGGCAGCTGCTGGAGGAGCGGGGCGACTGCGGGATCGCCCCCGAGAACCTGACGATGGCGGTCACCCACAACCACTCCTCGCCCTACTACTCCTCGACCTCGTTCGGGGTGTGGACGTTCCAGGATGTCTTCGACGTGCGCTTCTTCAACTACCTGGCCGAGCGCATGTACCAGGCGGTCGAGAGGGCCTGCGACGGGCTCGTCCCGGTTCGCGTCGGAGCCTCCGTGGGGCAGTTCGACAAGACCCATCGGCACTCGTTCGGCCCCGCGATCGCCGACGACGGCACCCCCGCCGGCTACCCGAACTCGAACACCGACCACGACCTGACCGTGATCCGCTTCGACGACGTCTCCGATCCGGCCCATCCGAAGCCCCTCGCCAACCTGCTCAACTTCTCCCTCCATCCCGAGTTCCTCAACGGCAACGACCTGATCAGCGCCGACTACCTGGGCCCGCTGCAGCGGATGACCGATCGGGCCACGGGCGCGATCAACATCTGGACGCAGGGCGCGGTCGGCACCTCCGAGCCCGAGCGCTCCACCTACCACTCGCTCCACGAGCGACTCGAGTTCACCCACCGCGAGTACGCGCAGGCCGAGTACGGCGCCCGGCTGATGTCCGACGAGATCATCGGTCTCTGGCGGGGGATCGGGGCGGGCGAGCCCGAGGATCCCGACCGCTACGTGCCGTTCATGACCGACTTCCCGGTGCAGGTCGAGGACCGCTGGTACCCGGGCCCGTTCTCGCATCCCTACCCCGGGGTCTCCAACTGCCGCACCGACAAGGGCCTCGAGGAGGGCGATCCGCAACTTCCCGTCGTCGGCCTGCCGACCTGCCAGGGAGTGCAGAGCGGACTCGCCGCGCTCAACGACGAGATCGGGCTGCCGCCACCGCCGGACGCGGGCCTGCCGGGGATCGACCCCGGCCTCAGCACCGACGACTTCCAGGCGGCCAATATTCCGGTGCCGGAGAACTACGGGGCGCCAGCCTACGGCGGGCTGGAGGAGGACATCGACGTCCACCTGCAGGTGATCCGCCTCGGCGGCATCCTGCTCACGATCTGCTCCTGCGAGCAGTGGTACGACCAGTCCACCAACATCGAGACCCGGACCGACAAGGTCGCCGGCAACGAGTACCTCGGGTACGACTGGGGGGCGCAGTGCACCGACGTCGGCGACGGCACGTGGTCGTGCCCCGACCCCAACGACACCTCGAGGAGGCTGCCGCCCGTCAGCGACCTCGAGTACCGGCGGATGCGGGCGCAGGTCAACAACCCGGCGAACGGCTGGAACGACGCCGAGAACGCGCTCTATGCGGAGTCCGAGCCGGTCGATCCGGCCCAGATCAAGGGCAACTACGCCCATGACGACCGTTGCGGGCCGACGCCGCTGACGCCCGGGAATCAGCCCTGCGGCGCCGGGGATTCGCCGGTCTCGGCGAACCTGGGCTACGAGCTCACGGTCCCGATCTCGATGGCCAACGACTACAACGGCTACATCGCGACCTACCGCGAGTACCAGCGCGGCGACCATTACCGCAAGGCGCTCACCGCCTGGGGACCGCACTCCAGCGACTATCTCGCGACCCGCCTGGTGACGATGGCGCGGCAGCTCAAGCAGCCGGCGCTGGTGCTGCCGAAGGACCAGCAGCAGGAGGCGGGGCTGGCGGCGAAGGCGGAGCTCGACACCGCCGTGAACGATGCTCGGGCCGCGGCGCTCGGCGAGGCCGGTGCGGACGCGATCGCCGCCTACGAGGCCGCGCTGCCCGACGACCGCGCTCCGGCCAAGCTCATCGAGCCGGGGGACGTCGAGCGCTTCGGGGCGGCGTTCTTCACCTGGAATGGCGGCTCCAACTTCACCGACAACCCGGTCGTGCGGGTCGAGCGCAAGCTCCCGAGCGGCGGCTGGCAGCCCTACGCCGATCAATCCGGGGAGCTGCCGGTGACCCTCGAGTTCCCCGAGGGCGAGGACGTCCCGAGCTACCTCTCCGGGGATCAGGAGTGGCGCTGGACCGCGCACTTCGAGGCGTTCGTCTCCCGCTTCGACACCGGGGAGCGCCCCATCGCGACGACGGCCGGGACCTACCGCTTCGTCGTCGACGGGATGGCGCGGCGCGGCGGCGCGCCCCGGCCCTACCACCTCGCCTCGCGGGAGTTCCAGGTCCGCACGTGGAGCGGGATCACGGTCGAGGACTTCCGCCGCGACGAGGGCGGCGGGATGAGCTTCCGGGTCGGCCCGCGCAGCACCTACCCGGTGCGAGGTGGCGGCCCCGACCTCGAGGCGACGATCGGCCCGGTCGACTACCCGGACAGCTACGACTCGCCGATCCCCTTCATCCGCGACGAGCGGACGGCGGTCCGCGACCCGCAGCGCCCGGACGATCCCGACGCGCTCGAGTGGTACTGCTTCGCCTGCTCGTTCCGTCCCTGGATCGACTCCGGGAATGCCTCCTCGGCGAGGGTGACCGTGATCGACGCCGACGACGGCTCGCGGCGAACGTTCGCGGCGAGTCCCTCCGGCGAGCGCTGGCGAACCGCGCGGGAGCTCCGGCCCGGGGAGATCGCAATCGTCGACGCGGGTGGCGTCCTCGATGAGTGGGGGAACCGCAACGGCGCCCTCGCCGGCCCGCTCATCCTCGCGGGGGGCGGTGGAGGTGGTGGCGGCTCCGGGGGCGGGGGTTCCGGCGGCGGCTCGGACTCCTGCACGACGCTGATCGCGGGCACGGCCGGGAGCGATCGGCTGGTCGGGGTGACCATCGGCGAGCTGCTCGCCGGCTACGGGGGGGACGACGTCCTGCGCGGCGGGGACGGGGACGACTGCCTGCTCGGCGGCGACGGCGCCGATCGGCTCAACGGCGGTCGCGGGTCCGACCGGCTCGAGGACGGATTCGGACCCGACCGGGCCACCGGGCGCGGCGGAGCCGATCGCCTGATCGGCGGCGGCGGAATCGACAGGCTGGCCGGCGGGCCGGGGTCCGACCGGATCATCTCGGTCGGCCGCGGTCGCGACGTGATCCGCTGCGGGCCGGGCCGAGACCGCGCCAGGGTCGGGGTGGTCGACAACGTGCGCGGCTGTGAGCGGGTGAGAAGGGGCCGCTGAGCTCCTCCCTGGGTCGGCCGGAGGCGGCGGGCGGACCTAGACTCCGCCGCTATGACCCTGGTCGTCAAGCTCGGATCCTCGATCGTCGCCGGAGCGGACGGCGCGCTGCGCAAGGACGTCCTCGACGAGGTCTGCGCGCAGGTTGCCGAGCTGCACGCCGGCGGGGAGGAGGTGGTCATGGTCACCTCCGGCGCGATCGCCCGGGGGCGGCGCCTGCTCGGGCTCGCCCGCCGGCCCTCCGCGATCGACGAGCTCCAGGCCGCCTCGGCCGTGGGCCAGGGCTCGCTCTACCGCTCCTACGAGGAGCGACTCGCGGCGCGCGAGGTTCGTGCCGCGCAGGTCCTGCTGACCGCCTTCGACATGTCGGAGCGGATCCACTACCTGAACGCGCGGCAGACCCTGCAACGGCTGATCGCCTGGCGCGTCGTTCCCGTGATCAACGAGAACGACACGACGGCGACCGACGAGATCACCTTCGGCGACAACGACTTCCTCTCCGCCCAGGTGGCGATCATGATCGAGGCCAGGCGCTTGATCCTCCTGACCGACCAGGCTGGCCTGTTCAGCGCCGACCCCCGCCATCATCCGGAGGCGAGGCTGATCGAGCGGGTCGAGGATCCGGCGGAGCTCGACGGCTACGAGATCGGCGTGCGCACGTCCACGTTCGGCTCCGGCGGGATGCGGAGCAAGGTGGTTGCGGCCCAGATGGCGAGCGGATCGGGCGTCGCGGTGACGATCTGCGACGGCACGGCGAGCGGCAGCCTGCTGGCGGCGGCGCGCGGGGAGGGAGTCGGAACGTCGTTCAGCACCCGGCCCGAGCGGACTCCCAGCTTCAAGCTCTGGCTCCGCTGGGCGACGCCGGCGCGCGGGCGAATCGTCGTCGACCGTGGCGCGGCCCGGGTCCTGCGCGAGCGTGGCTCCTCGCTCCTGCCGGTCGGGATCGTGGACGTCGAGGGAAGGTTCGCGGCGGGCGATCCGGTCGAGGTGGTGGGGGAGGAGGGGATCGTCGGGAAGGGGATCGCCGAGCACTCCTCCGAGGTACTCGGACGCCTCCGCGGCAAGCGCAGCGAGCAGGTCGCAGAGATTCTTCCCGGGGGCGCCGAGGAGGCGATCCACCGGGACCGGTTCGTGCTCACCTAGTCCGAAGTCGCTCCTCGGCCAGAGGCGCTGAGCGATGCGGCTACCCTGTTCGGCAGTGGCTACGACGACCGAATCGGTGATCGATCACTGCAGGCGCGCCCGCGAGGCGTCGCTCACGCTGCCCTCGGTCTCGACGGCGGCGAAGAACGAGGCGCTCGCCAACGTGGCCGGGCTGCTGCGCGAGCGGACCGAGGAGATCCTCGCCGCCAACGCCGAGGACGTCGAGCGCGGTTGGGAGGCCGGGCTCGACGCCGCGCTGATCGACCGGCTGATGCTCGACCCCGTCCGGATCGAGGTGATGGCAGCCGGGGTCGAGGCGGTGATCGCCCTCCCCGATCCGGTCGGCGAGGTCGTCGATCGCAGGACGCTTCAGAGCGGGATCGAGATGGAGCAGCTGCGGGTGCCGATCGGGGTCATCGCGATCGTCTACGAGGCTCGCCCGAACGTCACGATCGACGCCGCCGCGCTCTGCATCAAGAGCGGCAACGCGGCGCTTTTGCGCGGCTCGAGCACCGCCGCGGCCTCCAACGCGGTCCTCGGCGGCATCGTCCGCGAGGCGGCGGCGCTGGCGGGCCTGCCGGAGGGCACGGTTGAGATGGTCGCCGGCGGCGGTCGGGACGAGCTGGCGGAGCTCGCATGCCAGCGCACCCTCGTGGATCTGATCATCCCGCGCGGCGGCGACGGGCTGAAGGCGGCGCTGGAGCGGGTCGCCAAAGTGCCGATCCTCTACGCGGCCTCCGGCAACTGCCACGTCTACGTGCACTCCGACGCCGACCTCGAGATGGCCCGCGCGATCGCCTTCAACTCGAAGGTGCAGAAGCCGAGCGTCTGCAACGCGGCGGAGACGCTGCTCGTCCACCGCGACGTCGCGGACCGATTCCTGCCCGCGGCCCTCGAAGAGCTCAGGGCCGCTGGAGTCGAGCTCGTCGGCGACGCCCGGGCGCGCGCGGCGGCCGGCGGCATCGAGGTCGCCGAGGCCGGTGACGACGACTGGGACCGGGAGTTCCACGCGCTGAAGCTCGCGGTCGGGGTAGTCGACGGCGTCGAGGAGGCAATCGAGCACGTCAACCACCATGGCAGCGGCCACTCGGAGGCGATCGTCACCTCCTCGGAGGAGGCGGCGGGCTCGTTCACCAGCCGGGTCGACGCGGCATGCGTCTACGTCAACGCCTCCACCCGTTTCACCGACGGCTTCGAGTTCGGCATGGGCGCGGAGATCGGCAACTCGACCCAGAAGCTGCACGCGCGCGGGCCGATCGGGCTGCGCGAGCTGACCTCGACGAAGTACGTCCTGCGCGGGTCGGGCCAGATCCGCGAGTGAGTCGCGCGGTCGGCGTACTCGGCGGAGCGTTCAATCCCCCTCACGTCGGGCACCTCCTGCTCGCTCAGGAGGCGGTCGACTCGCTCGGCCTCGACGAGCTGGTCCTCATGCCGACCGGCGAGGCGCCGCACAAGCGGATCTCGCCCGAGCCGGGCGCCGAGGTTCGGCTGCGACTGGCGCGGCTCGCAGCGGACGGATGCGACCACTTCCGCGTCTCCGACCTCGAGGTGAGGAGGGAGGGCCCGTCCTTTGCCTACCGTACGCTTGAGCTGCTTGCCGATGAGCTTCCAGGGAGTCGTTTGACCTTCGTCATGGGCGCCGACGTCGCCGCCGGGCTCGAGCGCTGGCGCCGTCCCGAGCGCGTGCTCGAGCTCTCTCGGATCGCGATCGCCGGCCGCGCGGGATTCGATCGATCCGAGGTCGACGAGATGGTTGGCCGGCTGGGTGCCGAACAGCGGGTCGACTCGATCGAGATGCCCTCGGTCGACGTCTCCTCGTCGCTGATCCGTGCTCGCGTCGCGGCGGGCCGCCCGATCCGCTGGCTCGTCCCCGACACGGTGGCGGAGCTGATCGACGAGCTCGGGCTCTACGGGGGCGTGGGGAGATGAACCCGGCTGAGCTGGCCCGGCGGATCGCAGCGATTGCGGACGACAAGAAGGCCGAGGACATCGTCGCGCTCGACGTCGGCGAGATTCTCGGCTACACCGACGTGCTCGTGATCTGCACCGCTCGCAACGAGCGTCAGGCGAAGGCGATCCACGACGAGGTCTACGTGCGGCTCAAGCGGGAGGACGGGTTGATCCCCCGCCGGGTGGAGGGCCTGCCGGAGGCTCGCTGGGTGCTCCTCGACTACCTCGATTGCATCCTGCACGTGTTCGTGCCCGAGACGCGCGAGCGCTACAGGCTGGATCAGCTCTGGGGCGAGGCGAAGCCGCTGGAGCTGCGGATCGAGCAGCCGGCCCGCGCCGTCGGCGAGGGCTAGCGGCGCTCAGGAGGCGCTGGGGAGCCGGAGCCCTCGTCCGCCCGCCGATGCGTCCGGCCGCGACCCTACTCTCGCGCCCATCGCTCGAGGAACGTTCAGCAGATCGTTGTTCGGCTACCGCCCTGCGGCGGTGGAGCAGGCGATCGAGGAGCTCGAGTCCGAGCTCGGGTCGTGCGCCGAGGAGCTTCGCGGCCAGGAGGCCGACGCGCTGAGGTCGCGGGCGCAGGCGGAGGCGCTCGAGGGTCGGCTCGGGGAGCGCGAGCGCGAATCCGAGCGGCTGCGAAGCGAGCTTGCCGGCACGAGGGCGCGAGCCGAAGAGGAGCTGCGCAGCCTGACGGTCATCGGCCGCCAGCTCGAGGAGCTGCGCGTCAGCGCCCGGGGTCAAGCGACGCGGATCCGCCTGCGGGCGCTGCGAGAGGCCGCTGAGCTGAGCGCCCGGCTCGCCGACGCCACCGATCCGAGGGGCGAGGCGGAGCGGGAACGCATCCTCGACGCGCTCGAGGACGCGATCGACCGCGTGGCGGGGGAGTGGGAGGTCGAGCCCCCGTCCCCGCCGATCTCGAGGAGCCTTGCCGCTCCCCGATCCAACGGCCGACCGGGAAGCGGGCGGAGCAGGAGCCGGGTCAGCGTCGACGTCGGGCCGTTCGCGGACTTCTCCCAGCTCGTCCGCTTCGAGGATGCGGCGAACGCGATCGGAGCGACCGGCGACATCTCGATCAAGCGCTTCTCCGAGGGCCGGGCGCGCATCGACGTGGCGCTGAGCGAGCCCGTCGACCTGCTGCGTGAGCTCGAGGAGCGTTGCGACCTCGAGTTCAAGGTGCGCTCCAGCGCCGACGACGAGATCGTCTTGGACGTCGAAGCCTCCTGACACCTGGCGCGCCCTGACGCTGCGCGGCTCGGCGTCCTCGTCGACCTACGTGCGCAGCACGTATCCGAGCTTGGCGGGAGGTTACTTCGCGGCAACTGCGATCCCGGACGTCGCGGAGGTCCGTCCGACCATTATGCGAACATGCGTTCGCGTTGCGCATGAACCCGAACCAGAAGGGAAATCTGGCTGAAGCAGCCATCGCCTTTCACGCCCTCCGCGCCGGGATCGAGGTCCTGCGCCCCCAGGGCGAGCACGCTCGCTACGACTTGGCTTTCGACCTGGGGACAAGAATCTGCCGGATCCAGTGCAAGTGGGCGCGGAAGCGGGGGAACGTTCTCGTGATTCACCTGACGACGTCGCGGCTTACGCCGCTCAACGGGTATCTGAAGACGACCTACTCGACCGCTGAAGTCGACGCCGTCGCCGCCTACTGCGAGGAGCTCGAGCAGTGCTATCTGATCCCGATCGAGCAAATCGACGGACGATCAGCGATGCAACTGAGGCTCGGCCACACCCGTAACAATCAACGCGCCGCAGTAAACTTCGCCACCGATTACGAGTTCCCAGGGGCTGTAGCTCAGTTGGAAGAGCACCGCCATGGCATGGCGGGGGCCACGGGTTCGAGTCCCGTCAGCTCCACTACTCGGGGATCAAGCTATCCCGCGCCCGTAGGTGCCGAGGAGTTCGGCAAGCGCCCTGCGCGATTTCTCCAACGTGCTGCTGCCGGTGAGGAGTTTTTGATCTCCCGCAGAGGCAGGCCGATGGCGCAGCTGTCCCCGCCGGGCAGAATGGACCACCTCGATCTTGCGTCCCCTCAGGGCAGCAGCGGGCAGAGATCGGGGAGCGCCGAAGGTCGCGCGTAGCGGCGGAAGGCGCAATAGCTCGGGCGCAGGCGGAAATCGGTGCGCACGAGTCCGTAACGGGCCTCGGCGGTGTCGCGGTTGCCCATCTCGGGGTGGTTGCGCAGCGCGTACCACATCGCGACCTGCACGTAGGGATCGCTCTCGACGAGCTCGAAGGCCCTGGTCACGTAGCTGGCCTGCGCCGCCTCGCTCACGCCTCCCTGGTAGAAGCCGGCGGCGGGATCGCAGGGCTGGCTCGATGTCGTCCAGCCGAGCTCCGTCAGCCAGATCGGCTTCGGATCGTCGTGAGCGAGCATCGTGGTCCTCACCTCGCGGTAGGCGAGGAAGGAGTCGCGGCTCATCCGGCCGTCGTCGGCGGTCCTCACCGCAGCCGGGTCGGTCGAGCCGCAGTACGGATAGGGGTGCGTCGCCATCACGTCGAAGCTGCCCTTCGCACCGGCGGCGTAGGCGGCCTCGATGTAGCCGTAGTCGTTCGTCGACAACCCGCCGAAGACGACCTTGGCGGTGGGATCGGCCCGCTTGATCGCGGGGTACGCCGCGCGCAGGAGGCGCGTGTACGCCACCGGGTCGGACCCCGTGCTCCAGAATCGCCGCGTGTTCTGCTCGTTCCAGATCTCGTAGGCGTCCACGCCGGGGCCGAGGCGCTGGGCGAGGCCGCCCATGAAGCGGGCGAAGGAGCGAGGGTGGCGGGGGACGTTGCGGGTTCGGGAGCCCGACGCCCACGCCGGAGCGTTGTAGGCCATGACCAGCACGCGCTGGCCGGCGCGGCGCGCCAGCCGGATCGCCTCCTCGTACTGGCGCATCCAGTAGGGGTCGTAGCGACCGCGCTTCTGCTCGGTGTCTCGCCACTGCACGTGCAGCCGCACCCAGCGCGAGCCGGAAGCGGAGAGAAGGTCGGCCTCGCGATGCTTCGCTTGCTTCGGGATGCCCCAGCTGAGCGCGGGGACCGTTCCCGGCAGGGCCGCCGACGAGCTCGAAGGAGCGCCCAGCCCCACCAGCACCACGGCGCAGAGCGCGACGAGCCGGAGCGTCGCAACCGCCCGATGCATCGTCTCGTCCCTCATCCGGCCTGCGGCACCCCTCGACCGCCTGCCGCGGCGACGGCCGCCCTCAGCGCGGGACGCGCGCGCCTCTCCATGCGGGCCCGGACTCGCCAGGTAGCCCCCGAGAAGTCCATGTTGGCGACCGTGGCGAAGCCCCGCTCGTCCTCGCGCAGGGCAAGCAGCAGATGCGAGATGCGGTCCGCGGCGGGCAGCTCGCCGGCATCGCCGATCCGCACGCACCAGCAGTCGGTCCGCCGACCACCCCAACGGACGAGCATCGCGCCCCGCTCGCCGAGCAGCCATACGCCCAGCTCGCCGCGCTCGAGCAACAGCCCAGTGCGAGCGGCGAGCTCGCGCGCGTCATGGCCGACGAGGTCGCCCAGCAGCCCGAGCGCCATCCGCTCCGCTCCCGCCGCGGCTCCGCCGGCGCACGAGCGCGCGCCCCCGAGGGGCACCACCGAGCGGGCGCCGCGGCGCGCGTATAGGGCCGGGATGGCGACGCCGTGGGCGATGCTCCATGCCGAGACGGGGAAGAGCATCGGCTCGAGCGCGACGAGGAGGGCGGCGACGCCGAAGAAGGGAGCCGAGATCGCCACCGTCCACGCGGTCCAGAGCCGTCCACGGCGCTGCAGCGAGCCGGCATCCGGCCGGCGCCGCCACGGCACCGAGGCGACCTCCGCCAGGCGGCCGGGCTCGATCGCTGCGAGGGCCGTGGCGTCTGGATCGACGCCGGGGATCGCCTCCACCGCCAGGGTCAGCCGCCGGCGATCTGGCGGCGCATGACGACGAGATCGGCATCGAGGGGAAGCTCGCGCACCACCTCGGCGCTGCCGCCGGGGCGCGTGGCGCTCGCGATCATTCCCGTCTCGAGCTCCCGGGAGAACGCCGCCGCCGCCCTCTCGTAGGCGTCGGTGTCCCCCGCGCTCCATTCCCCGAGCGTCGTGTGGCCGGTTCGGTCGAGCCTGATCAGTCGGGGCATTCCGCCTCCTCCGTCGTTCGGACCTGCCGAGCCAATATACGCCGCTCGCTCGCGGGCCTTGGCGGTTGGGGGGGCCGGCCCGGCGACCTGGCGGCTGAGCGGGTCGGGATGTCGCAGGCGGCTCGAGATCCTCTCGTTCGGCCGGGCTCCGGCCGCGGCTGCGCTGCGAGCGGAGATCGCCGACCTCGCACGTTTCCTCGGGTTGGAGGTCGAGCTCGCTGCCTAGACTGCGCCGGGTGAGCCCCGGGGAGGAACCCAAGCGCTACGAGCCGCGCGAGATCGAGCGCAAGTGGCAGGACGTCTGGGCGGGGGAGCGAACCTGGGAGGTCGCAAATCCCGGCGAGCCCGGCTTCGACGACTCGAGGCCGAAGGCCTACGTGCTCGAGATGCTGCCCTACCCCTCGGGGGAGCCGCACGTCGGCCACCTCAAGACCTACGCCGTCGGGGACGCGATCGCCCACTACCGCCGCCGCAACGGCGCGCAGGTGATCCACCCGATGGGCTACGACGCCTTCGGACTGCCGGCGGAGAACCACGCGATCCGGACGGGCGAGCACCCCCGGGTCTCGACCGAGCGCTCGATCGCCAGCTTCCGCGAGCAGTTTCGGAGCTGGGGGATCTCGATCGACTGGACGCGGGAGATCTCCTCCCACGAACCCGAGTACTACCGCTGGACGCAGTGGCTGTTCCTACGGCTCTTCGAGCAGGGCCTCGCCTACCGGACCGATGCCCCCGTGCAGTGGTGCCCGAAGGATCAGACCGTGCTCGCCAACGAGCAGGTGATCGACGGCCGCTGCGAGCGCTGCGGCACCCTCGTCGTCCCCCGTCGACTCGAGCAGTGGTACTTCCGGATCACCGACTACGCCGACCGCCTGCTCGCCGACTTCGAGCGCCTCGAGTCCTGGCCGGAGCACGTCGTCACGATGCAGCGCAACTGGATCGGTCGCTCGGAGGGCGCCGAGGCAATCTTCTCCTGTGCCGAGATCGACCTCGACTTCCCCGTCTTCACCACCCGCCCCGACACCCTCTTCGGCGCCACCTTCTTCGTCCTCGCGCCCGAGCATCCCGAGCTCGAGCGCCTGATCGAGGGGACCCCGAACGCCGCCGAGATCCGCTCCTACGTCGCGGAGTCGATGCGCCGCTCGGCCACCGAGCGCGGGGCGGAGGACCGGGAGAAGACCGGCGTCCGGCTCGAGCGAACCGTGACCAATCCGGTCAACGGCGAGCGGATCCCGATGTTCGTCTCCGACTACGTGCTCATGGAGTACGGGACGGGGGCGATCATGGCGGTGCCGGCCCACGACCACCGGGACTTCGAGTTCGCGCGCGACTTCGGGCTCGAGGTCCGCCCGGTGGTGGCGCCCGCCGATGGCTCCGAGCCCGCAGCCGACGAGGCGTTCGTGACCCAGTCGGACGACGTCCGCCTCGTCAACTCCGGCGATCTGGACGGGCTCACGGTCGGCGAGGCGAAGCAGCGGATCATCGAGCGGCTCGAGCGCGAGGGACGCGGCTCGCCCGCCGTCAACTATCGCCTGCGCGACTGGCTGCTCTCGCGCCAGCGCTACTGGGGCTGCCCGATCCCGATCGTCCACTGCCCGTCCTGCGGGATCGTCGCGGTCCCCGACGATCAGCTGCCGGTCGAGCTGCCCGAGATCGACGACTACCGGCCGAGGGGGAGGTCCCCGCTGGCCGCGGCCGAGGACTGGGTCGCGACTGCCTGCCCGTCCTGCGCCGGCCCCGCCCGCCGCGAGACGGACACGATGGACACCTTCGTCGACTCCTCCTGGTACTTCCTGCGCTACCTCGATCCCCGCAACGCCGAGCTTCCATTCGATCGCGAGATCGCCGACCACTGGATGGCGGTCGACCAGTACATCGGCGGCGTCGAGCACGCGATCCTGCACCTGATGTATGCGCGCTTCTTCACGAAGGCGCTCGCGGATGCGGATCTGCTCGGGGTCCAGGAGCCCTTTGCGAACCTCTTCGCGCAGGGGATGATCACCCGCGACGGCGCGAAGATGTCGAAGTCGAAGGGCAACGCGATCAGCCCGGCCGAGTTCGTCGAGCGCTTCGGGGCCGATACCGCCCGCACCTACATCTGCTTCATGGGGCCTCCCGACCGCGGTGGCGACTGGGTCGACGAGGGGGTCGAGGGCGTGCATAGGTTCCTGGCACGGCTGTGGCGCCTGGCGGGGGAGCAAGGAGCAAGGAGCAAGGAGCAAGGAGCGGGCGACTCGGAAGATCGTTGGCAGCACGCCGCCTCGGGGGCCGCGCGGGAGCTGCTCCGCAAGGCGCATTGGGCGATCGACAAGGCGACGCGGGACTTCGAGCGTGGCTTTCAGTTCAACACGGTGATCGCCGCCGTGATGGAGTTGCTGAACGACTCCTATCGGCTCAAGGATGGGCTCCTCGGCGATCCCGAGGGCGCTCGCGCAGTTCGCTTCGCCACGTCGACGGCGGCCTCATTGATCTTCCCCTTTGCGCCCCACCTCGGCGCAGAGGTCTGGGAGATGCTGGAGGGCGGCTTCGTCTGGGAGGAGCCGTGGCCGCAGGCCGATCCGTCGCTGCTCGAAACCGACCGGCTGACGCTGATCGTCCAGGTCAACGGCAAGCTGCGCGACCGGATCGAGGCCGACCCCGAGGCGGGAAAGGACGAGCTGCTGCGTCTCGCCCGCGCCAGCGAGCGGGTGCGCCCCCACCTGGACGGCCTCGAGGTCGTCAAGGAGATCGTGGTCCCCGGCAAGCTCGTCAACCTCGTCGCGAGGTGAGCTCGCCCGCCACGGCGCTCGTCGTCAGGCCCCGTTCGGGGCACAAGACCGGCTGAGGGTCTGCTAGAACACGCGGCGTGCTCGTCAGGCGCCTCTCCGACGCCGCCGTTAAGGAATTCCACCGGCTGTCCTCGCACATCCTCATGGATGCGGGAGAGCTGGGCTCCCGGCACATGACCGTCACCTGGGTCGAGGTGCCTCCGGGGGTCTCCCAGGAGCTGCACTCCCACGAGGAGGCGGAGCAGGTCTACGTCGTGGTGCAGGGCACGGGGACCCTTTCGGCGACCGGCGACACCGAGCGGCTCGAGCCGGGGGACCTGGCGCTGATCCCGCCGGCGAGCGATCACTCGATTGCCAACGAGGGGGAAACCACCCTCGCCGTCCTCTCCGTCCAGTCCCCGGCGGTCTCCGTGGAGGAGAGCTTCGGGCGGCAGGCTGCGGCCGTCGCCGGATACGACGAGGACGACGACTCCTACTGAGATGAGGGCGGCTTGAGCGGCGGTCCGGACGTGATCCGCCGGCGGGTGGTCGCCTACGGCCGGGTTCAGGGGGTCTTCTTCCGCGCCGCGATCAAGCAGCTCGCCGGCCAGCGGGGCGTCAGCGGCTCGGCCCGCAACCGCGGCGACGGCTCGGTGGAGGCGGTCTTCGAGGGCCCCGGTGCCGCGGTCGAGGACATGGTCGCCTTCTGCGCCGAGGGTCCGGATCAGGCCCGGGTGTCCCGCCTCGACGTCGTCGAGGAGGAGCCCCAGGGCATCGCCGGCTTCACCGCGCGCTGAGTGCGCTGCGCGTGCGGCAAATGGCGCACCCCCGTGGCTGATTAGAGCCATCCGGGGCGCCATCCGCGCGGCGAGCTTGGCAACCATCGACGGGTGAGCGAGCGGCTGCAGGCGGGGCCCCCATGGGTGAAGGGCTGAGTCGGACCCAGATCGCCGTCTATGCGGCCATCGGGGTGGTCGTGCTGCTGCTCGGGATCCGCGCGGTGCGAGAGCCCGCGGCGGCCGACGAGGCGACGGGCGCGGGAGCCGGCGTGCAGCTCTCGCAGGAGCCGGTCGGGAGCGGCGGGCCGCCCGTCTTCGACGGGGACGTCGTGGTACACGTCGCCGGGGCCGTGGCCGACCCGGGCGTCTACCGATTGCCCGCGGGCTCGCGCGTCACCGACGCGGTCGAGCGCGCCGGCGGACCCAGCGGTCGAGCCGATCCCGAGGCGATCAACCTCGCGGCCCGGCTCGCCGACGGCCAGCAGGTCGTCGTGCCCGAGCGGGTCTCGGAGGCCGCGGCTGCCTCGGGGTCCACGTTGGCCCCGGAGGACGATGGGCCGATCAGCCTCGGCTCGGCGGATCAGGCCGATCTCGAGACGATCGACGGGATCGGCCCGGTCACCGCTGCCGACATCCTCGAGTATCGAGACGAGCACGGCGGGGTCTCCTCGATCGAGCAGCTGGACGAGATACCCGGGATCGGACCGGCGACGATCGAGGCGCTCGGCGATCGCCTGCAGCCGTGAGCCGGGCGCTCGGCTGGTGGCGCCACGTCGCGATCGCCGGGCTCGCCGCCGGATTGCTGCTCGCCCCTCACCTCCCTGCCCCGGCGGGATGGCTGCCGTGCCTGATGGCCGGAGCGGCCGCGGCGGGTGCGGTCGGTCGCGGGCTGCTCGGGGGCGAGCGCTCCTCCCGCCTCGCCGCGCTTGCGTGGCTCGGATGCCTGCTGGCCCTCGGGGCCCTCGCCGGCCTCGGCGCTGGGGCCTCCCGCCTGCGATCGATCGACGCCGGAGCGCTCGGCGGGCCCGCCGGCGTGGAGGTGGAGGCCAGCGGGTTCGTCGCCGCCGTGCCGAGGCGCAGCTTCGGCGAGGTCCGCGTGCCCCTCGAGACTCCCGAGGGCCGCGTGCTGGTAGTCGCTCGCGAGCCCGTGGGCGAGCTGCCGGTCGGCAGCCGGCTGGAGGTCCGCGGCGCTCTCGCCGCACCCTCGGACCCGTTTCGCCAGAGCGAGCTCGAGCGGCTCGGTGCCCGCCTCGAGCTCCGGGCCGAGCGGTTGCGAGTCGCCGGAGATGGCCGTGGCGGCATGCCGGGCCTGCTCGATCGGATCCGCACCCGTGCCGAGGAAGCTCTCGGCGAGGGCGTCGGCGCGGAGCAGGCGGCGCTGGCTCGCGGGTTCGTCCTCGGCCAGGACGATCTGGTCGCTCCCGAGACCCGCGAGGCGTTCAAGCGCTCGGGCCTCGCGCATCTCCTCAGTTGCTACGAAGGGGGCAAAACGAAATTGAAGGCTAGGGGAGCTCTCGAAGCTCGTCTGCGGTCAGCCCCGCGTCCCGCAGGATGCCGGCGAGCGTGCCCCGGCGAATCTCCTTGTGCAGCGGCACGACGAGAGCGGTCCGCCGGCCCTCCTTCTTGAGTCGGACGTGACTCCCGCGCTGCCGGACAACGGTCCAGCCGTGGCGCTCAAGCGCTCGGATCAGCCCCTTGCCGGAAACGACCGGCTGCCTCGGGCTCACGCCGGGATTGGGACCGTGCGGCGAATCACGCCGAACTCGAGCGACTGGCCGTCCTCACGGAGGCCCTCGACGTAGAGCATCAAAGCTTCCTCGGCGTTCGCCGTTGCCTCCTCGATGTCGTTGCCCTGGGTGTGGAGCCCGGGCAGCTCGGGGGCGTAGACGTGGTAGCCGCCCTCCTCCTCTGGCTCAAAGACGAATTCAATCTCAGCTCGTTCCATCGCTTGGTCAGATTACGCCAGCCAACGGAGAACGCAACCCGCAGCGCCCAGCCCTGCGATTTACTGTCGGGACCAGATTCAGGGAGGACTGCATGCCACGGGGGAACGAGACGGACACGGCAGACGACTGGGTGCCGGCTCGGCTCATACCGGTCGGGAAGATGCGGCAGGAAGAGCAGGAGACCCGAGGGACTTCGGTTCTGCTCTCGGTATTGCCGGTGGTGCCGACGTTCGGCCGGGCACTCCTCGCAGATCTCGGAGCGCCTCGGGGACAGATCTCAACCTTCACGGAGGTGAGGCTCAAAGACGAAGCCGGCAAGACCCACATCCCCGACGGGGCCATCGTTGTGGAGCGCGGCCAGACCCGTTGGTCCTGTCTCGTTGAGGCGAAGACCGGCCGCGCTCTGCTTGGCGCCGAGCAGGTTGCTCGCTATCTGGACATGGCCAGGCTGCACGGCTTCGATGCCGTCCTGACGATCTCCAACCAGATCCGCAGCGACGCCGAGACGCTGCCTTACGACGTCGACAAGCGCAAGGTCGGCAAGCTCACGGTCCGTCACATCTCCTGGTGGCGGATCCTCACCGAGGCGATCGTTCAGCATCGGTTTCGAGGCGTCGACGATCCGGAGCAGGCCTGGATCCTGAGTGAGCTGATCCGCTACCTCGATGACGAACGTTCCGGTTGCGCCGGGTTTGAGGGGATGGGCGAGGACTGGGTGCGAGTCCGAGAATCTGCCCGCAACGAAACGCTGCGGGCCGGGGACAGCGGCACCCAGAGCGTTGCGGCGCGGTGGGAGCAGCTCGTCCAATACGTGTGCCTGCATCTGAGCCAAGAGCTCGGAGTCGACGTCAAGCAGGTCAAGAAACGTGGCAAAGGCGCTCGCGAGCGCCTTCAGGAAGCAACTAAGCAGCTGGCCGAGGCCGGCGTCCTTGGGCGATCAATCAGAGTGCCTGACGCCATTGCGCCGGTTGGTCTGGAAGCGAACCTGAAGACGCGCCGCGTGACCACTTCGGTCGAACTCGACGCGCCTAAGGACCTCAAACGGCCCCAGGCGAAAATCAACTGGCTCCTCAAGCAACTGCGCGATGCACCTGGCGACCTTCGGATCGAAGTTCGCTTCGCCTCTAGTCGGCTGACCTCTTCGGAGCTACTCAGCGAATGCCGGGAGGATCCCGGCTGCCTCCTCAGCGCTGAGGATCCGAAGCGGGTACCCAGGGCGTTCGTTCTGGCCCGCTCGTTACCAATGGGCACGAAGGCCGGGCTCGGCAAGGGGAGCTTCGTCGCGGAGACTCGTCGCCAAGTAACCAACTTCTATCGCGAGCTGGTCCAGGACCTGAGGCCTCCTCAGCCGAAGGCCCCGAAGCTGCCGACAAAGGAGGAGGAGCAGCAGCCCCCCGACGTAGAGGGGGTGTCTCCGGGGTCTGAGGCAGATGCCCGGAAGGGGCAGAATGCGGATCTCCAGGACTTGGCGGTGATCGGGGGAGATGAGGAACTTGCCTGAGTCCCATCACGCGCTGAGCGCTGCGCCGAGAGATGCAGGCGGTTTGCGTGTGCTTCTAAGCCGAAGCACGCGAGGTTGGGTGAGAAGCCTCGGCGCCGTTTACGCCGTCGCTCTGCTCGTGGCGGGTTGCGGCTCCGGGGGATCAGGGCAGTCAACGTCAGGAGCCGGCAGGGTTTCTGACCCGCCTCATCGAGACGGGGGTCTCGCCGGACTCGGTGCCGATCCGGCAACGGACGACGTCGAGGCTAACCGGGGCGAGCAGCACTGCGCGAAGGACTTTGTCGAAGCGGGAGTACGGAACTTTCTGGCTGCCGCCAACAGCGGTAGCCGTGAGCGCCTATACAGCGCAATTGAAGACCGGGACGCCTTCCCTATCTTTTCCCAGGGGCTCGAGTATGGGAGGAAGCGACCTAGTCGATTCTTCAACACCAAGAATCGCGGTGAGATGGTTCGTCATCTGCTCAAGCGGCAGGCAAGGGGGGACCGAATGTGGCTCTCTTCCCTCCAGCAGTCAGCTAATGGCTTCGATCGCGCCTTCGATATCTGCAACATCGGCTTTGAAATCTCACGGCAGATTGCCGGCGGTCCGAAGCGGCTGTTCATAGGAAAGGGAGCCCTTGACGCGCCGACTGGTCGAATTGCCGTGTGGAACACCGGCGGCGAGGTGGCGGGTTAGGAGAGCCGTTCTGAGCTGAGGATGAGAGTCTGGCGTCCTTCCTCTTCGCGGCGATAACAACAGCAGGCCCAAACTAAGCGGACGCCAAACTGATCACGACGACTTCGGCGGTGCCTCTCGCCCTCGCCACTGCTGCCACCGCAGCCGCCCGAGAGACTTCACGCCTTATGGCCGAGGGAAGCGGCAGCCGAGTCATGACGCTGTGCGAGGATCGATCCGGTGCGCATTCCCGAGGCGCTCGGTGCATTACGCGAGCGTGACTTTCGCCTGTTCTTCGTCGGCCAGTCGATCTCGCTGATCGGCGACGGCATGGTGCCGGTGGCGCTGTCCTTCGCCGTGCTGGAGATCTCGGACTCGCCCAGCGCTCTCGGCCTCGTGCTCGCAGCCCGGGTGCTGCCCACCGTGGCCCTGCTGCTAGTCGGTGGCGTGATCTCCGACCGGGTCCCGCGCCGCAGGGTGATGATCGCCGCCGACGTCGCGCGGATGCTGACTCAGGCAGCCATGGCAGCGCTGTTGTTATCGAGTGCCGCTGAGGTCTGGATGCTCGCCCTTCTGGCCGCCCTCAACGGAGGCGCGACTGCGTTCTTCGCCCCCGCGTCTACGGCGATGGTGCCAACTGTTGTCAGCGTCGGCCGTCTCCAGCAGGCCAACGCCCTGCGCGGAATCTCACAGTCCGCTGGCTTCATCGTAGGCCCAGCTATCGCGGGAGTCCTCGTCGCGACCTCGGGTCCGGGGGCGGCGCTCGCCGTCGATGCAGCTACGTTCGCGGTCAGCACCGTTTTTCTCGCCTTCCTCAGCGTGGAGGGCAGAGCCCGAGCACCCGCGGCACCGTTTGTGAGTGAGATGCGTGAGGGATGGCGCGAGTTCCGTTCCCGTGACTGGGTTTGGGGCATCGTCCTGTCGGCGTCGGTCGCAAACATGCTGGCCGGCGGCTACCGGGTCCTCGGGCCCGTGATCGCAGAACGGGAGCTTGGCGGCGCGGCGGCCTGGGCGACGATCGCGACGGCCTTTGGGATCGGTTCGCTCCTCGGCGGCGTGTTCATCCTCCGCCGCCACGTCAATCGACCGCTCCTCGTTGGACTGCTCGCAGCGCCGACGTGGGTCATTCCTTGGGTCCTGCTCGCGATTCCCGTCGCCACCGCGATCATCGCCGTCGGCGCCCTTGTCGCCGGCGCCGGATTGATGGTCTTCAACTCTTTGTGGGAAGCGACGCTGCAGGAACAGATTCCAGCCCGCTCGCTGTCGCGCGTGAGCGCTTACGACTGGCTTGGATCGCTGGCGCTCGATCCGATTGGGGTTGCCCTGGTCGGACCGATCGCAGTCGTGCTGGGCCTGCGAACGACGCTGCTTGGCTGCGCGGCGCTTGTTGCCGTTGTCAATATCTGGGCGCTCACGATCCCGGGCGTCCGAAGGCTGCGCTCGGTCGGTGCAGGCGTGGCCGAGGCTCCTGCCAGGCCTGGGCGTGGAGTTCGCTCACCTTGAACCGCGAAGTCATGAGGTCAGCTAACACTGGGTGTGCGGAGCAGGAGCGCCTACGTCCGCTCCGGGAACTGCGCATACAGCTGACGATGCGCTCGCTCATAGACACTCCGAACGCCTTGGGGTGGATGTCGCAGACCGAATCCAACGAACTGCCAAACCAATTCCTCGTTGGAGCAGCGGACAAGCCTGAAGATGACGCCGTAGGGCCTGGCGGAGGGCGGGCCATCCGGTGGCAGATACAGCTTCGCGCAGCCCTTCAATGCGGTCCCGTCGCCCCCAAGTTCCTCACAAGGGCGTAGCTCATTTAACGCGATACCCACTCGCTCGACCCGGCGCTTGCCGGATTCGGCGATCTCGAGTGCTCGCCCTGAGAACCCTCGGACCGCCTCCATCCAGATGACCTCGTCGAAGGTCGCGGCCAGGCGACGCCCGGAGCCGGATCCTTCCACGGCTCAGCCTTCGCCGTCGGGCGCGGCCATCTCCCTGGCGAGCTCGGCGAATTCGACCTCGGACGCTGCCTTTACCCCGGCGCGCCGATCGGCGTCATGGATGTCGGTGGGCGCACTTATCTCCAGCAGCTGCGAGGAGAGGCGATCCATCCGGTCTGCGACACGCGAGGCCTGACGTTCGTTGAGAGCGTCCACGCCTGAGAGCGAGCGCTCGACACTCTCGAGCTGACGCTCGAGCTCGGCCACCAGTTCATCGGGGGTATCGGCCATGGATCAAAGGTACCTCGCACCGCGGTCATCAGCGGCGGATGCTGGCTCCGAAGCTACTCGTCATTTCGGGGAAAGAGGGAGGAGGACCTACGCCCTTCTACCCCGGATTCACCCCCGGATCGGCCGTCCGGGGATGGATGGCTTGTTCATGGGGTGGGCGACGCTCCGCACCAGCCGACCCCGCACCCTCTTCGAGGTTACGGGGTCGGCTGCTGCTCCGCTCTGTGTGAGGGGGGTCGGTTGGGCTGCTGAGGGAGGAGGAGGCGGACGGTCTGAGTTGGAATCCAGGTCGGGAATATGGGTCCGGGGGTTGCATCGGAAGCGGCAAGAAATGGGGCAGGGATGGGTGGTGGGACGAACTGGAACGCAAGTTGCGGGGGGTCGGGGTGATGAGGAGATCCGAGGGGCGACCGCTGCTGGTACGGGGTTATGGCTAGCGATGGGATCAACATCGAGGCGGAGAGCGAAGGATCACGCCACGAGCGAGGAACGCACAAATCGCTTTACCGGGATGCGCAGTTCGACTCCGGCGAAGAGCGTGTCCCGCAAGCCACGAGACGGCGCACTTGCCGCCTTCGCGGAAGTGATGCGACAGCGAAGCCCGGAGAGGCTCTGGCTAGTCCCAGGCAAGCGGAGTGAGGGCGAGGCCCCGGCGACCGGGCCCGGGAAGGTCGGTCGGCGCGCTGCCGATCCAGAAGATTTTCGACCTGTCGTCGATCGGCGTGTTTCGGCGGCCGGTCGAGCGGACGAAGATCGCGTCGATCGCGCCGCGGAGGATTCGGTTCCTCTCCAAGGTCGATAGCTCCGGCCAGATCGCATCGAGCTCGGCGACATCCGGGATTGCGGTGGCGCCGGCCCGATCGCGAAGTTCACTAGCCCGCTCTTCCGCTGCGTCCAAGATCTCCGACCGCGCTCGGAGGCCGTCGGTGAAGCGGGCGCCAAGCACGGCCGCTGCCCCTGAATCGCGGTAGGCGATCAGCTCGGTCTCGGCGTCCTTAACCGCTGCTTCGGCATCGGCGAGTTCCTCGTTCGCCGAGACGCCCTCGAGGCGCATCTGGCCGACCTCGGCCCGGAAGCGTTCGAGGGCGTATGGCTCAATCACCGAGCCGAGCACCGACGCTGGCGCCTCGCAATGGCCGCCGGCTCGCTTGCCACGGCAGCGATAGATCCGGACCCGCTCGCCTTGGCGCGTCGTCATCTTGTCGGCCTTGAGGGTGAAGCGACAGCCGGCGCATCGGACCAGGCCGCCGAGTAGCGATCCGGAGCCCCGGGACGGCACGGCTCGCTTGGTCTGGGCCGCGCGCCAGGTCTCCTCGTCGACGATGGCGTCGTGGGCACCGTCGTTGACGAACTCGCCAGAGCGAGCCTCGCCAAGATAGGCACGATTGGCAATGAGGTGCGAGAGGGACCGGTTGGTCCAGAACTTTGAGCCATAGGGAGTCTCGACCCCCGCCGACTCCATGATCGCGCTCAGCTCGCTCCAGCTTGCGCCCGTGGCCTTTGCCTCGAAGATCCTGGTCACCGCGTCGGCGGCTCGTGACGGACGCAAGCACCCGTCATCAGCCTTTTCGTAGCCGGTCGGGACGCGTGAGGCGATATGGACCCCTCGGCCGACGGCGCGCTCACGGGCCGAGCTCCAGCTGTCGCGGATCCGGTCCAGCTCAAGCTTGGCGAAGGCGCTGAATATCGAGGCCATGAACTCGCCCATCGGGCCGGCTGAGGTGTCGATCCCCTCGGCGACGGTGAAGAGGCCGGCGCCGAGCTGGCGCAGCTCGTCGAGCAGGCGGGCATTGTCGACTGCGGAGCGCCCGAAGCGATCGAGCCTCCAGACCACGATTCCCTCGATGTCGCCGGAGCGCGCCCGATCCATCGCCCTCATCAGTCCGGGACGATCGGTCTTCGAGCCGGGCTGGTCGAGGTCCTCATGGAATTGAGCGACCTTGGCTCCGCGCGACTTCGCCCAAGCTGCGATGCGGTTTCTCTGCTCCGAAGGGGAGATGAAGCTATCGCCCTCGCGGCCGGCTACGCGGGAGACTCGGATGTAGCCGTCGACCCTCATCAGCCGTTCTGACCATATCGTAGTAACTACTTGCGGTCTCCGGTCAGAACGTGATGCTCCTGGCGATCCTGGCCGGAGTCGTCCTCGGCGCGTTCGGTGCCGGTCTGCGCCTGCGGCTGATCCTGACGCTCGCGCTGATCGCCCTCTACGTCCCGATCGCCGGCGGCGGTCCCTCGATCGCTCGCGCCGGCGTCATGGGAGCGGCCGGCATCCTCGCCACGCTGGCCGGCCGACCCACGGATCGCGCCTATCTCGCGCTGCTTGCGGCAGCATCGACCCTGCTGCTCAACCCGCGCTTCGGCAGCGACGTCGGCTGGCAGCTCTCGTTTGCCGCCGTGGTCGGGATCATGGCCTGGGCATCGCCCCTTCGGTCCCTGCTGCTCGGCCGCTTCGAGCGGTGGCTGCCGGCGCGGGTGGCCGCCCCGCTGGCCGAGGGGGCGGCGCTGACGCTGGCGGCCACGGTGGCGACGGCGCCGCTGATGGCGCACCACTTCGAGCAGCTGTCTCTTGCGGCCCTGCCCGCCAACCTCCTCGTCCTGCCGGCGGTCGCTCCGCTGATGTGGATCGGCATGCTCCTCGGCCTGCTCGCCCAGATCCCGCTGCCGGGGCTGCCCCTTGCGGCGCTGGCTCGCCTCGAGGGCCATCTCGTCGATTACGTCTCGTGGGTGGCCGACCTCTTCTCGGCTCCCGGCTGGGCCCAGATCGAGCTGCCCCTGCCGGGGGTCGTCGCCGTCCTCGGCTCCTACGTTGGGATTGCGCTCCTCGCCGGCTTCGGCTTGGGCCTGGCTCGGCGCCGCCGGGGCCTGAGCGTGCCGCGGCGCCTGGCCCTCCTTCTCTCGCTCGCGCTCCTGGCCTGCCTCCTCGTCGTGGTGCGCGACGTCGGCCCCGCACCGGGACCGCCGTCGGCGGAGACGCTCCGGATCACCGAGCTCGACGTCGGCCAGGGCGACTCCATCCTGTTGGAGCCGCCCCGCGGCGACCCGATCCTCGTCGATGGCGGGCCTCCCGGCGGTGCGGCCGCCGACGCTCTGCGCGATCGCGGGATCGACCGCCTGCGAGCCGTCTTCGTCACCCACGACCAGCTCGATCATGCCGGCGGCCTCTATGACGTGCTCGAGGCGACGAGCGTGGGCGAGCTGATCCGGGCGCGGCCCGCGCCCGAGCTCGAGGCTGCTGCCCGCCGCAGCGGTGCACGGGTCCTCGCCACCGCCGAGGGCAGCGCATTCGAGTTCGGCCGGCTCTCGATCGACGTCCTCTGGCCTCCTCGCGAGGCGCCCCTGGCGGCGGATCCGAACCTCGACTCGCTGGTCCTGACCGCCAGCTTCGCGGGCTACGACGCGCTGCTGAGCGGCGATGCCGAGGCGGAGCAGACCCACCTCGACCCGGGTCCTCTGGACGTGCTCAAGGTCGCCCACCACGGCAGCGACGATGCCGGCCTCGAGGCGCTTCTCGACCGCTCGGTGCCGCGCGTGGCGCTGATCGGCGTCGGCGCGGACAACTCCTACGGCCATCCGACGCCGGCCACGATCGCGACGCTCGCTGAGCACGGCGTCTGCACTCTCCGGACCGACCTCGACGGCGCCGCCAGCGTCGAGCTCGGTCCCCGGGGGGTCGAGGCGTGGACCGCCCACGGGCCCCCTCCGGGAGATCGGCCGGGGTGCGGAGCGGCGCCCGCCGGGTGAGCCGGGTCGGGCCGGGTGCGGACGTAGACTCGCGGTCGTGGCAGCCCCGATGAAGCCCGCGTACCTCCTCACCGGAGACGACGAAGCGAAGCTCTCCGCGGCGCTTGCCCGCCTGCGGGGCCGCGCGGAGCGCGAGGGGGGCCCGGGCGCCCTCGAGGTCTTTCCCTCAGCCGGCAGCACGGGACCCGACGCGGAGGCGCTGATCGGCTCGATGCCGGCCATCTCGCTGACGGCCGAGCGCCGCTACCTGCTCGCCGACGGGGTCGAGCGATGGAAGGCGGCGCAGGTCAAGGCGATCGCAGCGGCGCTCGAGAGCCCCCCGAGCGATGTCACGATCGTCCTGGTCGCCCACGGAGACTCCCCCAAGGGCCTCCGCGAGGCCGTGGAGGGGGGCGGGGGAGAGGTCCTCGCCTACGCGGCTCCCAGGCGCCGCGAGCTGCCGCCGTGGCTGATCGCTGCGGCTCGGGAGCGGGGCATCGCCCTGTCTCCGCAGGCGGCCAGGGCGCTGATCGCCCGGCTCGGGGAGGGAACCGTGCGCCTGACGACCGAGCTCGACCGGCTCGCCCTCTGGGCCGGAGGGCGGGGGGAGGCGATCGGGGTCGATGAGATCGAGGCGCTGACCGCCGACACCTCCGAGCGAGCCGGCTGGACGCTCGGTGACGCGATCGTCGCCCGCGACGTCGAGGCAGCGGTCGGCGCAGCCGACGCGCTGCTGGCTCAGGGGGAGGCCGCCACGCCGATGGTCTACGGAATGGCATCCCGGCTTCGCAGCGCCCACCAGGCCGCGGCGGCGCTGGAGGCCGGCACCGCGCCCAAGCAGGTCGAGGCTGACCTGCCGATGGCCCCCTACCCCTCGAAGATGCTGGTCAACTCGGTCCGGGGCACTGCGCCCGAGGATCTCGCGGAGGCGATCGAGGCGATCGCCGATCTCGAGTGGTGGACTCGGGGGGGATCGGATTACAGCGATGAGGTCGCGATGACTCTCGCGGTCCGGCGCGCCGCGGGCGGCGGCGATTGAGGGTCAGGAGCTGGAGCGGAGGCGGGCCGCGCGGCTCTTCTTGCGGGCGCCGGCGTTGGCGTGCAGGGCGCCCTTCTGAACCGCCTTGTCGATTCGCGAGATCAGCATCCGGTGCTCGCTCTCGACGGCCTCGGCGTCGCTGGCCTCCACGGCTCCCTCAAAGCGCCGAAAGTGCGTCTTGACCGAGCTGGTCAACCTGCGGTTCTCCTCGCGCTCGCGCTCGGAGCGAAGGATTCGCTTCTTCTGTGATGCGATGTTGGCCATCAGCGGCGGCACACTCTAGCGCCCATGGCCGATTCCCCCGAGTCATCGGGCACGCCGGCTGGACCGGACGCAATCGACGAGGAGCTCGCGGGCTCCGCCCTCGGCACGGAGCCGGCGGAGGAGAAGCGCGGGCTCGGACGCTCCACGGCGTTCTTCAGCGTCGCAACCGGCGCCTCCCGCCTCGCCGGCCTCGTCCGCGAGATCGTGGCCGCCAGCTACTTCGGCATCAAGGGACCGATGTCGGCCTTCACGCTCGCCTTCCAGGTCCCGAACCTCGTGCGTTCGCTGTTCGCCGACGCCGCTCTGCAGGCGGCGTTCGTCCCGGTCTTCACGGAGCAGCTCGAAACCGGCGATCGTCGCTCGGCCTTCCGGCTCGCCTCCACCCTGATCTTCTTGATCACCGTCGTACTAGGCCTGATCACGGCCCTCTTCATCCTGCTCGCGCCCGTGATCATGCCGCTGTTCACGCCCGGGTTCCCGCAGGCGACCGAGGACCTGACCGTGGGGCTCTCGCAGCTCCTGTTCCCAATCCTGGTCATGCTCGGCCTCTCGGGCGTCGTCGTCGGCGTGCTCAACTCCTACAACCGCTTCAGCATGTTCGCGGTCGCGCCGCTCTTCTGGAACGTCGCGATCATCGCCGTGCTGGTCGGCCTCACTCCCGCCTTTCCGGAGGGGGACGAGATCTACGCCTACGCGGTCGGGGTCCTGGTCGGCACGGCGCTGCAGCTCTCGCTGCTGGTCTGGGACCTGCGCAAGACGCCGTTTCGGCCGCGGCTCGTCTTTGACTGGCGCAGCCCGCTAGTCAAGAAGATCCTCGTGCTGATGCTTCCGGTGACGATCAGCCTCGGCCTGATCAACGTCAACCTGCTCGTCAACAGCTCCTTCGGGACCCTCGTCCCGGGGACCGTCGAGCTCGGGGGGGTACAGGAGTCGCTCTCGCAGCTCGCTCCGGCGGCCATCGACAAGGCATTCCGCATCTACATGCTGCCGCAGGGGATGTTCTCCGTGGCGGTGACGACTGTCATCTTTCCCACCCTCTCGCGCTTCGCGGCCCGGCGCGAGTACGCGGACCTGCGGGCGACGATGGCGAACGGGATGCGCATGATCATGCTGGTCCTCGTCCCCGCCGCGGCGGCGATCCTCGTCCTCTCGGAGCCGATGGTGAGGCTGATCTACGAGCGCGGCGACTTCACCGCCGAGCAGACGCCGCTGGTTGCCACCGCTCTGTACTGGTTCGCGTTCTCGCTGCCGTTCAACGGCCTCTTCCTGATCCTCACCCGGACCTTCTTCAGTCTGCAGCGGCCCTGGGTGCCGACGGGGATCTCGGTGCTCAACCTGCTGATCACGGTTGCAGCAGCCGCGGCGTTCTACGAGCCCTTCGGGATCGGCGGGATCGTCGCCGGGACCGCGATCGCCACCGCCGTCAGCGTCGCCGCCCAGATGCTCGTCCTGCGCCGCGAGCTCGGCGGGATCGAGCTCGGGAGCCTGCTCGACGCGACCCTGCGAATCGCGCTTGCGTCAGCCGCTCTGGCGGGGGTCTCCTATGGGGTCTGGTCCGTGCTCGACGACGCTCTCGGGCGCGGCACCCTCGGCCAGATCGGGTCGCTGGGCGTCGCGCTGGTGCTCGGCGGGCTGGCCTACCTGGGGGCGATCCTCGCGCTGCGGGTTCCGGAGGCCCGTCAGCTGCTGGCGGTGGTGAGGCGCTGAGCGGCCCCGGCCGGCCCCCTCATCCATCTACGCTAACCGGCCGCCCGCAACCAGCGCCCTGACGCCATGAAGCACATCCGGAACTTCTCGATCATCGCCCACATCGACCATGGGAAGTCGACCCTGGCCGATCGCATCCTCGAGCTCACCGAGTCGGTGGACCCCCGGCTCATGCGCGCTCAGATCCTCGACTCGATGGACCTCGAGCGCGAGCGCGGGATCACGATCAAGGCGCAGGCGGTCCGGGTCGAGTACGCGGCCGCCGACGGCGAGAGCTACCACCTGCACCTGATCGACACCCCGGGCCACGTCGACTTCTCATACGAGGTCTCGCGCAGCCTCGCGGCCTGCGAAGGGGCGCTGCTGGTCGTCGACGCCGCCCAGGGCGTGGAGGCGCAGACCGTCGCCAACACCTATGCCGCGATCGAGGCCGGGCTGGAGCTGATCCCCGTCCTCAACAAGGTCGACCTGCCGAGCGCCGAGCCCGAGCGTGTGGCCGGGGAGATCGCCGACCTGCTCGGCACCGATCCTGGCGATGCCCTGCACATCTCGGCCAAGACCGGAGAAGGCGTGCTCGAGGTGCTCGAGGCGATCGTCGCCCGGGTCCCCCCTCCCGCCGGGGAGCCCGAGGCACCCCCGCGGGCGCTGATCTTCGACTCCGAGTTCGACCAGTACCGCGGCGTCGTCGCCTACCTGCGGATGATCGACGGGTCGTTCCACAAGCACGACGCGATCCGCGCGATGCAGAACGGGACCGAGGCCGAGATCGACGAGATCGGGTTCTTCCGCCCGCAGATGACCCCGGTCGGTGGGATGGAGGCGGGCGAGGTCGGCTACGTGATCACCGGCCTCAAGGACGTCGCGAAGCTCCGGGTGGGGGACACGCTGACAGCTCGCGACCGCCGGGCGGCCGAGCCCCTTCCCGGCTACCGCGAGGTGCAGCCGGTCGTCTTCTGCGGCGTCTTCCCGATCGACACCGACCGCTACGAGGACCTGCGCGACGCGCTCGAGAAGCTCGCGCTCAACGATGCCGCGCTCTCCTGGGAGCCGGAGACGTCGGATGCCCTCGGCTTCGGCTTCCGCTGCGGGTTTCTCGGGTTGCTCCACATGGAAATCGTCCGGGAGCGGCTCGAGCGCGAGTACGACCTCGCCCTGCTGGCGACCACCCCGAACGTCTCCTACGTCGTCACCCGCACCGACGGCGGGTCCTTCGAGGTCCACAGTCCCACCCACCTCCCAGATCCGGGCATGATCGAATCGATCTCGGAGCCCTACATCCGGGCCTCGCTGATCGCCCCGAAGGAGTACGTCGGGGCGGTGATGGAGCTCTGCCAGGCGCGGCGCGGGACTCACGTCGACATGCACTGGCTGAGCCCCGAGCGGGTACAGCTCCGCTACGACCTGCCGCTCGGCGAGATCGTCCTCGACTTCTACGACCTGCTCAAGTCCTCGACCAGGGGATACGCCTCGCTCGACTACGAGCCGCTGGATAACCGCCCCGGGGACCTGGTCAAGCTCGACGTCCTGCTGGCCGGCGAGCCGGTCGACGCGCTCTCGATCATCTGCCATCGCGACAACGCCTACGAGCAGGGCAAGGTCCTGGTCTCCCGCCTGCGCAAGACGATCCCGCGCCAGCAGTTCGACGTCGCGGTCCAGGCCGCGATCGGTTCGCGGGTCCTCGCCCGCGAGACGGTGAAGGCGGTCAGGAAGGATGTGACGGCGAAGCTTTACGGCGGTGACGTGACGCGCAAGAACAAGCTCCTCGAGAAGCAGAAGAAGGGCAAGAAGCGGATGAAGCAGGTCGGCTCGGTCGAGGTTCCGCAGGAGGCGTTCCTCGCGGTGTTGACCCTCGGCGACAACTGACTGCGACCGCCGCCGCCGAATCCCCCTAGCCTGGGGCGATGGGGAAGCTCCTGGCGATCGTCGTCGTCGTCGTGGCGATCGCGGCGATTGTCGGCCTGGCCCTCCGGCCGGGGACGGTGGTCGGCGTCAGCGACAACGCGCTCGCCGAATCGGTTGCCCGGGCCAGCGACGCGAAGGACGCCGGCACGTGCAGCGGCGAGGACGACCGGCGGACGTGCAGCGGCGAGGGCCCGACCTGGCGGGTGATGATCGAGGACTTCGGCTGCTGGGACGCGACTGCGGGCCGGGGCAAGGGCTCGAAGCCGGGGGGCGCGAAGGACTCCTCGGTGAGCCTTTCCGGGTGCGTGACCGTGCTCGATTACGTCGGGATTCGCTGAGCGAGGATCGCGTTGCGGCACCGCTTTCGGGCGCTCCGAGACCGTGTCGGTGAGCCTATGATGCGGCCTTCATGCGAGGCGCACCGCCCCACTCGAGCGCCGGGGCGAAGCCCCCCGCGATCGCTTTGCCGACCCGCCCCGAGAACGGGGGGGACCCGGGCGCCGTAGGCGCTCGCGTCTTCGCGGCGGCGCGTGGGGTGCGCGCCGGAGTCGATTCGCGCCGCGCCAGCCTGATCGGGCTCCTCCTCTTTTGCGTCGCCTCCGCGATGCTGATCGCCGTCAACGGGGTGATGCTCTCGCGGGACCTGATCTTCCTCTGGGTCTTGGTCGGGCTGCTTGCCGTTTCCGCGGCGGACGTTCGCGGCTGGGCACGGGGCGTGATCTACGACTGGCTGCCGTTCTTCGCCGCCCTGTTCGCCTACGACCTGCTGCGCGGGCTGGCCGGCTCCCACCCGCTATTCGACCCGCACGTGATGCCGCAGATCCGCGCGGACGAGGTGCTCTTCGGCGGTTCGGTCCCCACGGTGTCCCTGCAGGAGCGGTTCTACGACGTCGGGCAGATCCATCCCTGGGACCTGGCCGCCTGGGCTGTCTACCTGACCCACTTCGTCGTCGTCTTTGCGATCGCAGCGGCGCTCTGGCGACTCGCCCGCCCCAGCTTTCTCCGCTTCCGCGCCATGGTGCTCACGTTGACCGCCGCGGCCTTCGTCACCTACGTCGTCTTCCCGGCCGCGCCGCCGTGGATGGCGAGCGATGACGGCGTGATCGGGCCCGTGAACCGGGTCGTCGCCACCGTCTGGAACGGCATTGGGATCGACCACGCGGCCGCCATCTGGGAGCGCGGCAGCGCCTTCGCCAACGAGGTCGCCGCGATCCCGTCCCTTCACACGGCCTACCCCGTCCTGATCCTCTGCTTCTTCTGGTCGAGGGGCGGGTGGGCGCGGGCGGCCTGCTCCGCCTACGCGTTGGCGATGAGCCTCACCCTCGTCTACACCGGTGAGCACTACGTGATCGACATCCTGCTTGGCTGGGCCTATGCCATCGCCACCTACGCGGCGGTGGGCCGGTTTGCCGCTTGGCGCGCCGCCGCCAAGCGCGTCAGCGCCGCCGACCCGGCCCCCGCCTCCTCCTCGTATTAGGGAGACCTAATCGGGTCGTGGTAGCCTGCGGGCGGATGGCATCGAGCCGCATCGTCAAGACCAAGAAGAAGTGCTGCAAGTCCGGCCCTCGCTGCAAGCGCTGTCCCGCCGCGATGAGGAAGCTCGAGCGGCGCGGCCTCGCGACGCGGACGGGCAAGCGGAGCTATCTGGTCTCCCTCGACGCCACCAAGAAGGACCTCAAGGTCGCGAGAGCCCGGTAAGGCTTAGATGACCCCGGCCGGATCCTCCGCTTCGCGTCCGGTCCGGCCGGCCCGTTGGGTGCTACCGGACGGGAGATCATGAACCCGGGAAAGCTAGGCTGAATTCGTGGTTTTGCAGCGCGTAGAGCAGGCCGAGTGGCTCTCTAACGCCTACCTCGTGGTCGACGAGATCGGCGGCACGGGGGTCCTGGTGGACTCCAACCTCGCAACCGACCCGCTGGTCGAGCGGGTCGAGCGGGAGGGGACGGCCATCTCCCACATCCTGCTCACCCACCACCACCACGATCACGTCGTCGGCGTCGAGAAGCTCGCCGAGCGCTTCGGCGTCCCGATCGTGGCTCACGAGCTCTGCCGGAAGGAGATGGGAGAGGCGATCGGCGAGACGATCGCCGACGGCGAGGTGCTCGAGACCGGTGGCCTGCGGATCGAGGCGATCCACACCCCGGGTCATTGCGCCGACCACCTGGCCCTCCGCATCAACGGCAACGATTGCCTCACCGCCGACGTCCTCTTTAGGGGAACCGTTGGCGGGACGGGTGCCCCCGGCGCGACGGGCCTCGAGGACCTGCGCTCCTCGGTGATGGACAAGCTGATGGAGCTGCCCCACGAGGTTCGAATCCACCCCGGCCATCGCGAACCCTCGACAATCGGCGCGGAGTGGGAGTCCAACCCGTTCGTCCGCCTCTGGCGAGGCCTCGAGGAGCCAAGCACCGAGCCCTGCACGGTGGGCCCCGCCGACGAGGATCGCCGTGCGGCGGAGCTGCTGCTCTGGGCGCCCGATTACGATGGCGGCAACAAGGCCCTCGTCCGCTTCGCCGACGACGGCACCGAAACGATCACGGGTGGGTCCCAGGTCCGCCGGAATGGTGGATCATGAACATTGCACGCCTCGGGATCGCCCTGCTTGCGGCGCTTGCCCTGCTTGCGGTGGGCTGCGGCAGCGACGACGCCGTCGACGGGGCCGGCTACACCTATGACATCCCCGGCGGTTGGGAGGGGGCGTCCGAGGACGAGATCGATGAGCTTGCTCCCATCGCCGACACGATCACGATCGGCGAGGAGCGCGACGGGTTCGCCACCAACATCAACGTCATCGCGGTGGGGGCGGTGCCGCCGGACACCGACCTCGCCGCTGAGGTCGACCGCGGCATCCGGGCGCTTCAGCAGCAGCCCGGCCTCTTCGGCCTGCCGGCGGGATCGACGGTCGAGGTGACGGGGGAGCCGACCGAGACGACGCTCGCCGGCGAGGACGCGATCGAGCTCGAGTTCACCACCGACACCGGCTCCCAGGCGCTGCTGCAGCGGCAGGTCAGCGCGGTCGGCCCGGACGGCGACGCCTTCACGATCACCGCGACGAGCATCGGGGACACCGCGGACCGAGACGCCGCAATGGACGAGGCGCTCGGCAGCTGGGCTTGGGACTGACGCGCCGGGATCGCCATCCATAGACTCGCGCCCCCGTGGCGGTCGAGACCAAGGCAATCGGCAAGGAGTACCCGCCGGTCACGTACGAGGTCGGCCTCGAGAAGGTGCGCGAGTACGCCAACGCCGTGAGCGAGTCGAGCGAGGTCCATCGCGACCGGGAGGCGGCGAGGGCGGCCGGGTTCCGCGACGTCGTCGCGCCGCCGATGTTCGCGGTCGTCTACAGCGCTCCCGCCGTGGGACCCGCGGTCGTCGACCCCGAGGTGGGGATCAACTTCGCGGCGATGGTCCACGGCGGCCAGGAGTTCGTCTGGGGCGAGCCGGTCTGCGTCGGGGACGCCATCACGACGACGACGCGGGTCGGCGAGATCTACGAGAAGGACGGCAAGGGGTTCTACGTCTTCGAATCCGCCTCCGTCAACCAGGACGGCGATGAGGTCGTCCGTGGCACCTGGACGAACATCGTCCGCGGTGTCTAGGAGGAAGCGATGGCCGAGCTGAACCAGGGCGATGCGATCCCGGAGCTGCGGATCACGCCGGACAAGTACCTGCCCCATCGCTACGCCGGAGCCTCCGGCGACTTCAACCCGATCCACATCGACAACGAGTTCGCGCAGATGGTCGGCCTGCCGCGCAACATCCTGCATGGCCTCTACTCGATGGCGCAGGTCGCCCGGGCGCAGACCGAGGCAGCCGGGAGCGACCCCCGCTCGCTGCGCCGCCTCAGCGTGCAGTTCCGCGGAATGGGGGTCCCCGAGGAGGAGATCGTCGTCTCGGGGACGGTTCGCGAGCGCGACGGCGACCGGGCCACGGTCGAGACGGAGGCGACCCAGGCGGGCAACGGCATCGTCCGCAACGCCGAGGCGGATCTCGAGCTGAGGTGAGGCGCGCCGCGATCGCCGTGATCGCGCTGCTGTTCGGGCTGGTGGCCCTGCCGGTAGTCGGTGCGGCCGGCGAGATCTCCGGGGAGCCGACCTGCAAGGACGTCAACCTGGGGATCGTCGAGCCGGATCCCGGCGAGGGGTGCTTCGAGGGCTCGACCCAGCGCCGCGCGGCCGTCGTGGGGCTGATGGCCGCCTCCGCGGTGGTCGCGGTCGGGGCGATGGTCCTGGGGGCGGCGGCGGCGATTCGCGACACCCGCGGGATCCTCTTCGCGCTCGTCGCCCTGGGCGCGGTCGGGCTCTTCTTCGGCGCTTACGGCGCCGCCCGCTTCTAGGGGCCGGGAGCGCTCCGCCGGCCGCGGCGTGGGGCCGGGTTCGCCGCGCTTCCTAGAATCAAGCGCGTGCTGAGCGAACGGCAAGAGCAGATCCTCGGCCTCGCGGTCGAGGCGCACCTGAAGAGCGGCACCCCGGTGGGCTCGCGGGCGATCGCCGATCGTGCCGACTTCGACTGGGGCCCCTCGACCGTGCGGGCCGAGCTCGCGAACCTCGAGCGCCAGGGCTATCTGACCCACCCGCATACCTCCGCCGGGCGGGTCCCGACCGATGCCGGCTATCGCCGCTACGCCGACGACCTGATCGAGTCGCGGGTGCGAGCGGGCCGTCCCGAGGCCACGGGCCCGGGGCTCTCGCACGTGCGCCGGGAGGTCGAGGAGGCGCTGCAGGAGACGACCGCGGCGCTGGCCCAGGCCAACGACCTTCTGGCCCTTGCCACCGCCCCACCCGCCTCGACCGCGACGATCCATCGGATCGAGGTGCTGCGGCTGCAGCCGCGGGTCGTCGCCGTGGTCGCGATCGCCGACAACGGCGATGTCGCCAAGCGCGTCTTCACCTTCGAGCAGGCGGTTGACCATGGACTGGTCGAGTGGGCTTCCTCGTTCCTCAACGAGCGCCTCTCCGGGCTCGGCATCGGCTCCCGCGCCGTCAGCTCCCGGCTCGACGATCCCGCGCTGGGCGAGAGCGAGCGGCAGTTCCTCACCCACCTCAGCGGTGCGATCTCCGAGCTTGCCGAGGCCTCTCCCCAGCAGCTCTACATGGAGGGCACCGCGCGGCTTCTCTCCGAGACCCATGCGGGCGACATCCCCCATCCCGACGGCGTCGTCAGCGCGCTGGAAGGCCGCGTCAGCGTCCTGTCGGTCCTGCGCTCGGCCCTGCGGGAGCGATCGGTCTTCCTCTGCATCGGCGAGGAGAACCCCGAGCCTGCCCTGCGGTCGGTCAGCATGGTCGGGGCCAGCTACGGGCTCGGCTATCGCAATCTCGGCGCGGTCGGGGTGGTCGGCCCTCTGCGGATGGACTACGGGCGCGCGATCGACTCGGTGCGGGACGCCGCCGGCGAGCTCTCGCGGTTCTTCGCGACGGTCTACGAGGGCTAGGCAGTTGCCCCGCGACCCCTACGAGGTCCTCGGCGTCGACCGGGGAGCCGACGACGCAGAGATCAAGAAGGCGTTTCGGCGCCTCGCCCGCGAGCTCCACCCGGACGTCAACACGTCCGACCCCGAGGCCGAGGAGAAGTTCAAGCAGGCGGCGGAGGCCTACGAGGTCCTCTCCGACCCCGAGCGACGGCGGACCTACGACGCGTTCGGCCACGAGGGGCTGCGCTCGGGAGGCTTTCACTCCCGGACGGCCGGAGCGGCCGGCTTCGAGGACATCTTCGCCTCCTTCTTCGGCCGCTCCGATTCGATCTTCGGCGACATCTTCGGAGGGGGCGGGGGCGGACCCGCGGCCGGCGGCAACGTCGCGGTGCGGATCGAGATCGGGCTCGCCGACGTCCTCGAGGGCGTCAGCCGCGAGGTCGCATTCCAGGCGGTGGTCCGCTGCGGGCACTGCCGCGGCAACGGCGCCGAGCCGGGGACCCCGATCAGGACCTGCGAGACCTGTGAGGGCGCCGGTCAGGTCCGACAGGCGACGAGAACTCCTTTCGGGCAGATGGTTCGGGCGGCTCCCTGCCCGACCTGCGGGGGGGACGGCCGAATCGCCGAGACGCCCTGCGCGGTCTGCGCCGGCGCCGGGGTGCGCTCGGAGCGCAAGACCTACGAGGTCCAGGTCCCCGCTGGGATCGAGAACGGACAGCGGATCCGGATCGGTGGGGTCGGCCATGCGGGGGAGAGCGGCGCCCCCGACGGCGACCTCTACGTCCAGGTGCTCGTCGCCGACGACGAGCGCTTCCACCGCGAGGGAACCGACGTGGTCACCGTGCTCGAGGTTCCGGCGACGACCGCGATGCTCGGGTCGAGGCTCCCGGTGGAGACGCTGAGCGGCGAGACGGAGGTCGACCTCGATCCGGGCGCCCAGCACGGCGACACGATCCGGCTGCGCGGTGAGGGGCTGCCTTCCCTGCGCAATCCGGGGCGGCGCGGCGATCTCCACGTCGCGATCAAGGTGGTCACCCCGGCGAACCTCACCGATGAGCAGCGGGAGCTCGCCGAGCGGCTCGAGGCGACGCTGGAGCCGCGGAATGCTCCCGGCGGGACGCGCGAGGGGCTCTTCGAGCGCGTCCGCCGCGCGTTCCGGTGATTCGGGCCCGCCGGCTCGCCGTCGTGGGGCCGGGATGATCCGGCTCGCCGTCCGCTGCACCCCCGAGCAGGCCGAGCGGGTCCTGGCGGAGCTGGTCGAGCTCGTTCCCGGCGGCGTCGAGGAGGATCGCGGCGAGAGCTACGTCGAGTACGCGATCTACGGACCACCCGGCGAGCTGCCCGAGCTCCCCGATCTCGAGGCGGCCGCGGGGGAGGGGCTCGTCGAGATCGAGACGACCGAGATCCCAGACGACTGGGCCGACCGCTGGCGAGACTTCCACGAGCCGGTCTTGGTCGGGGGAGGGCGGGTCGTGGTCCGTCCCTCGTGGGAGGAGGGCGCCGCGGAGGCAGCCGAGATCGACATCGTCATCGACCCGGGGCGGGCCTTCGGAACCGGGGCGCACGCGACCACGCGCGGCTGCCTGGAGCTGCTGCTCGAGCTCGCCGACGCCGGCGAGGCCCACGGCGAGCTCGCCGACTGGGGCACTGGATCCGGCGTGCTGGCGATCGCCGCGGCGAAGCTCGGTTGGGATCCCGTTGCCGGCTGCGATCACGAGGAGCCAGCGATCGCAGCCGCGGCGGCGAACGCGGAGGCGAATGGCGTGCGGATCGAGCTCGAGCGGGTGAACCTGCGGGAGGACGCTCCCCCGCGGGCCCCGGCCGTCGTCGCAAACCTGACAGCGCCGCTGCTCCTCGAGCTGGCCGGGCGGATTGCCGCCGGAGAGGTCGAGCGCCCGGCGCTGATGGTGATGAGCGGCCTGCTCAGCTCCGAGCACGAGCGGGTGGGGGCCGGGTACGCCGCGGCCGGGCTGCGAGCGGAGAGCGCTCGGGAGATCGGCGAGTGGACCGCCCTGCTGCTGCGCGCTTGACGCCTCGGGCGGCGCTATGTTGCCGCCCGTGATCGCAACGGCCGTCCAGTTCTACGACGTCGTCCTCTTCTTCCACATCCTCGCCGTGGTCGTCGCCTTCGGGCCCTCGTTCGCCTATGGGATGTTCTTCGCCGTGGCAGCGAAGCACGACCTTCGTGCAATGCCGACGATCGGCCGCGCCGTGATCACCTGGGACAGCACGATCGGGACGGCGGCGCAGGTGGTCCTGCTGCTGGCCGGCGTCTACGTCGCCGCCGACGTATGGGAGTTCAGCGACTTTTTCGTGATCTGGGGGATCGTGGCGATCCTCGTCGTCGTGGGCGTCACGCACGGCTTCATGCTGCCGACCTCGCGGCGGGTGGTTGGGATCGCCGAGCGCGACATCGCTGCGGCCGGCACGGGCGACGTGACCTTCTCCGACGAGTTCAACCGGCTCACCGGCCGGCTCAACCTGGTCGGAGGGCTCCTTGGCCTGATCGTGGCACTCACGATCTACGTCATGACCGCAAAGCCGTTCTTGTGAGGACGCCGCGGACGCTTCGCATCTCTGCGTCCTCGTCGGCTCACGGCCAAACGCCGCATCGCCTCCTGCGTCCTTGATCTGCTCGGTCCGCATCGCCCTCACCAATTGCGGCCGGGCCGGCGGGCGGTTCGGGCAGGTGAGGGGACGGCGGCCGGCCGCCCGAGGGGGCCCCCGGCTGAAGAACGCACCCTTTTCCGCGCAGGGGGCGGAAAAGTGCACGTTCTTCCTTGCCTTGCCTCCCATCCTTCCGGCCCAAGGTGGGGTGGGCTGAGGCCGGCCAGAGAGCGTGCACATTTACGCCCTGGAGGGGGAAATGTGCACGTTCTTCTTTGCCGCCCACCTTTCCCTTGGGATGGGCCGGGCCCCCGCCGGCCCGCCGCCAACCGAGGGGGCGCAGGGGGTGAGGTACAGCCGACACTCAGGTAGGCGGGCATGAGGACTTCCTCGTCAGGCCACCAGCCGCCGCTATGCCCGCCGGACGGAGGCGGTGCCTCACCCCCTGGGACCCCGCCGAATCACGTCCTCGCACTCCGTCCATACTTCCCGCCAATGACCCCCGCACGCCACCTGCCGATCGCGATGTTCGACTCCGGCGTCGGCGGCCTGACCGTTCTGCACGAGTGCCTGGTCTCCCTGCCGGCCGAGAGCTTCCTCTACCTCGGCGACAGCGCCAACTTCCCCTATGGGACGAAGGCGCCCGAGGAGCTTCGCGACCTCGTCGAGCGCAACACGTCTCTCCTGCTCGACCGCGGCGCCAAGCTGCTGATCGTCGCCTGCAACTCCGCGACCTCCGCGGGCGCGGAGTCGGCGCGCGCAATCGCAGCCGACCACGGAGTCGAGGTGGTCACGGTGATCGACCCCGAGGCCGAGATCGCGGCGGCGATCACGGGGACGGGCCGCGTCGGCGTGCTCGCCACCCCCGCGACCATCGAGGGTGGTGCCTACCACCACGCCCTGGAGAGGCAGGGTCGCGCCCTGGAGGTGACGGAGGTCGCCGCCCCCGACCTCGCCCCGATCATCCAACGCGGCTTCCCCTTCGACCAGTCCGTGGTCGACATGGTCCGCTCCTACTGCGTCCCGCTCAAGTCCGCCGAGGTCGACACGCTGATCCTCGGCTGCACCCACTACCCCCTCGTCGCCCCGATGCTGCAGCGCATGCTGGGGCGCGACGTCCGGCTGGTCACGGCGGGACATGCGATCGCCGCCACGGCGCAGCGCATCCTCGAGGCGTCCGGATTGGAGTCCGAGGGCAAGGGGGAGGGCGAGTACCGCTTTCTCTGCACCGGGGACGCCGAAGCGTTCCGCGAGCTCGGCACGCGCTTCCTGCAGATGCCGCTGGGAGAGGTCGAACGGGTTTGAGAGCGCCATTACTCTTGGGCGGATGACCCAATCCATCCTCGAGCGCGTCCAGGCTGACACCCGCGATGCGATGAAGGCGGGCGAGCGCGAGCGCGTGACGACCCTGCGGATGATCGCCAGCTCGCTGCAGCAGGACCAGAAGCTCGGCGACGGCGATGCGGTGGCCGTGCTCCAGCGCGAGCGCAAGAAGCGGGTCGAGGCGGCGGATGCGTTCGCCGAGGCCGGGCGCGACGAGCAGGCGGAGGCGGAGCGCGCGGAGGCCGAGCTGATTACCGCCTACCTCCCCGAGCAGCTCAACGATGGGGAGCTCGACGAGATCGTCGCCGAGGCGGTCGAGCGCACCAGCGCCTCCTCGCAGAAGGACATGGGCAAGGTGATCGGAATCGTCATGCCTCAGGTCAAGGGCCGCGCCGACGGCAAGCGCGTCTCCACGGCGGTCCGGCAGGCACTTGGCTCGTAGGCAGCTGACGATCGACAACGAGATCGCCGCAGAGCTCGCGGGCTCCGGCGACTCTGTCCTGCGGCGGCTCGAGGACCGCCTCGACTGCGACGTCTACCTGCGCGGCAACGTGATCACCCTCGACGGCGAGGCCGACTCGGTCAGCGAGGGGCAGGGCATGGTGGAGGAGCTCGTCGGGCTGATCGAGCGCGGGCACGAGCTCGAGCCGGGGACGATCGACGCGGTCGGCGGCGCGACCGAGGCGGGCGTCGAGCCCGCCGAGATGCTCGGGGACGCCGTCTGGCGGCACCGCGGGACCCGCATCGCGCCCCGAACCGTCAACCAGAAGCGCTACGTCGACTCGATCCGCCGCCACACCGTGACCTTCGGGATCGGGCCGGCCGGCACCGGCAAGACCTTCCTCGCGGTCGCGATGGCGGTCGCCGCCCTCGAGGGCCGCGACGTCAGCCGCGTGATCCTCACCCGGCCGGCGGTCGAGGCGGGAGAGCGGCTCGGGTTCCTACCCGGCGACATCCAGGCCAAGGTCGATCCCTATCTGCGCCCGCTCTTCGACGCCCTCTACGACATGCTCGACCCCGATCGCGTCAACGAGTACTTCGAGCGCGGGATCATCGAGGTCGCGCCCCTGGCGTTCATGCGGGGACGGACGATTAATGATGCCTTCGTGATCCTCGACGAGGCCCAGAACACGAGCCCGGAGCAGATGAAGATGTTCCTGACCCGGCTCGGCTTCGGCTCGCGGATGGTCGTCACCGGCGACGTCACCCAGATCGACCTGCCCGCCCACCAGCGCTCGGGCCTCGTCGTGGTCGGCGAGATCCTCTCCATGGTCCAGGACATCGAGTTCATCCGCTTCGGCGGCGATGACGTCGTCCGCCACGAGCTCGTGCAGCGGATCGTCGCCGCCTACGGTGCCTACGCCGAGCGGGGGGCCACCGATCGCGCGGAGCGCTCGTCGGGCGGCTCGGAGTGAGCGTGGAGCTCGAGGACGTCCCGTCCTCGCTGCGCGATGCGGTCGGCTCGACTCTGGCAGCCGCCGGCGTCCGTGACGGCCACCTCTCGATCGATCTCGTCGACGAGGAGCGGATCCGCGAGCTCAACCGCGAGCACCGCCAGCGGGACGAGCCCACCGACGTGCTCTCGTTCCCGCTCGACGGGATCGGTCCGAGCGCCGGGCCGCGCGAGCTCGGGGACGTCGTGATCTGCCCCGAGCAGACGAGCGACCTGACCGAGGCGGTGGTGCATGGGGTGCTCCACCTCTGCGGCTTCGACCACGAAACCGATGAGGGCCAGATGCTGGATCTCCAAGAGCGGATCCTCGCCGAGCTCGGGGTGACCGATGGGTGAACCGGCTGCGACGATCTCCCATGCGGAGGAGCGGTGGCTGGATCAGATTGTGTCCGCCTACGAGTGGCTGTTCGCGCCGCCCGGCTCCCGGCCGCCGACCTGGGACCCGCAGATCGCCCGCGAGCGGCTGCTCGCCGCGATGGAATCCGACGACGCGGCGGTGCTCATGGCGCTGCGAACGGGCAGTGTGGTGGGCTTCTGCACCGCGTACCTGGATCTGCTTTCGGTGCGCTTCGGACTTCGCTGCTGGGTGGAGGACCTCGCGGTCGACCCGGCTGCGCGCTCGCGAGGGGTGGGCGCCGAGCTGCTCACAGCTGCCCGTCGTTGGGCCGCAGAGCACGGAGCATCCCACCTCGAGCTCGATTCGGCCGCCTCGAGGACCGACGCGCATCGCTTCTACGAACGCGAGGGGGCGAACCACCACCGATCGATCTGCTTCGGCTGGCACGGGCTGGACGCGAAGCGGTGAGCAGCCCGACCCGCTCGGGCTTCATCGGACTCGCCGGTCGCCCCAACGTCGGCAAGTCCACGCTCGCCAACGCCCTGGTCGCGGCGAAGGTGGCAATCGTCTCCGATCGCCCGCAGACCACGCGCCGCGCGGTGCGGGCGATCGCGACCGCGCCGGATGCCTCGTGGCAGATGGTCCTCGTCGATCTTCCCGGCGTGCAGAAGCCGCGGGACGTGCTGACCGAGCGGATGCAGAGGCGGGTGGAGCGGGAGCTCGCGGACGCAGACGTGGTCCTGCTCGTTCTCAACGGCGAGCAGGGGGTCGGCGCGGGGGACAGGTTCATCGCCACCACGATCCTGCGCGCCCGCGTCGAACGTCCCGTGATCTGCGCGGTCAACAAGATCGACCGCCTGAAGCGCCACGAGCTGATCGAGGTCCTCGCCGCCGCCGGTCAGCTCGAGATCGTCGACGAGATCTTTCCGATCAGCGCCCGCCGGGGCACTGGCCTGGAGCCGCTGCGTGCCCGCCTCACCGAGTTGATGCCGGAGGGACCGCTGATGTACGCCGCCACCGACAGCAGCGACGAGACGAGCGAGATCCACCTCGCCGAGCTGATCCGCGAGCAGATCCTGCGCCGGACCCGCGAGGAGCTGCCGCACGCGGTCGAGGTCGAGGTTGCGTCGCTCGAGGGTCGCGAGGACGGCCTGGTCGAGGTCCATGCCGACGTCTGGGCGGAGACCGAGTCTCAGAAGGCCATCCTGATCGGCAAGGGCGGGCGGATGGTGCGGGAGATCGGCACCGCGGCACGTCGGGAGCTCGAGCGCGAGCTCGGCTCGCGGGTCTTCCTCGATCTCAAGGTCCGGGTGCGATCCCACTGGCGCCGCGACGACGCGCTCCTCGACCGCCTCGGGATCGAATGAGTCCTCCTGGATGGCTGGCACCGGAATGGCCAAGCCGACGGACCAGGGCTGGACGATCCGGCGAAAGTCGTCCGCGGGACTCTTGACCGCGTCCGAATGTGCCCATAGGGTCGCCGCCACCTCAAGCTGAGATAAAGGGGAGTAGATGGCGACCACGGTGACCAAGGACGAGATCCATGACGACGAGCGGCAGCTCGCGGAGATGGGCTACAAGCAGGAGCTGAACAGGTCGTGGAGCGCGTTCTCCAACTTCGCGATCTCGTTCACGATCATCTCGGTCCTCGCCGGCTGCTTCACCACCTATGGCCAGGCGTGGAACAACGGCGGCCCGGTCGCGATCTCATGGGGCTGGCCGTTGATCTCGATCCCGATCCTGATCGTCGGCTTCTGCATGTCGGAGATCGTCGCCAAGTACCCGACCGCGGGTGGGATCTACTGGTGGTCGGCGCGACTCGGAGGGCCCGCGTGGGGCTGGTTCACCGGCTGGTTCAACCTGATCGGCCTGGTCGCCGTGGTCGCGTCGGTCATGTACGCCTGCGCCGGCTTCCTGAACGTGCTGCTCGGCCTGTACGAGGTCGACTTCATCCTCAACTTCGCCGACGCGAAGGACATCCTCAAGGAGCAGTTCGTCCTCTTCGCGCTGATCCTGGTCCTGAGCGCGATCGTCAACATCTTCCGCACCCACCTGCTGGCCCTGATCAACAACGTCTCGGTCTTCTGGCACGTCGCCGGCGTCGCGGTGATCGTCGCGATCCTGATCATCGTCCCCGACCAGCACCAGAGCCTCGACTTCGTCTTCACCGAGCGCTTCAACAACTCGGGCTTCGACGGCGGAGCGACGTCGGGCCTGTTCTTCTGGCTGTACATCCTGCCGCTCGGGTTCCTGCTGACCCAGTACACCATCACCGGGTTCGACGCCTCCGCGCACATCTCGGAGGAGACCCGCGGGGCCTCGAAGTCGGCGGCGCGCGGCGTCTGGCAGTCGATCTTCTACTCGGCGGTGATCGGCTGGATCGTGCTGCTCGCGATCACCTTTGCGGCGACCGACATCAAGGCCATCAACGATGCCGCCGGCTACTCCCCGTCGATCTTCACGAGCGCCCTTGACAGCTGGGCGGCCAAGGCCGTGATCATGATCGCGACGATCGGACAGCTCTTCTGCGGCACCGCCGCCCTGACCAGCGCCTCGCGCATGTGCTTCGCCTTTTCGCGTGACCGGGGCCTTCCCGGCTCGCGCGTCCTTTCGAAGGTGAACCCGAAGGGCGTCCCGGTCGCGGCGGTGCTGACGATGGCGATCGCCGCCCTCGTGGTCACGCTGCCCGCTCTGATCGGCGACGCGGGCGTCCCGTACGCGTTCTTCGCGGTGGTCTCGATCGCGGTGATCGGGCTCTACATCGCATACGTGATCCCGATCTACCTGCGCTGGCGGGCGGGGAGCTCCTTCGAGCAGTCTCCGGCATGGAATCTCGGCAGCAAGTGGCGATGGATGAATCCCTTCGCCGTCTTCTGGGTCGGGCTGATCACGATCATCTTCAGCCTCCCGATCAGCCCGCTGGCCGTCCCGTGGAACGGGGAGGGAGGTGGCGACGGCAAGTTCGACCTGAAGGCGCTCAACTACGCGCCGGTGACGGTTCTGTTCATCATCATCGTCGTCGGGATCTGGTGGAAGGTGAGCGCGCACAAGTACTTCACCGGTCAGGTGCGCAACGTCGACATCGACCGAGCGCTCGAGAGCGAGGATTCCGGCGATCCTCCGGCTGGGTCTGGCCCTGGCCACGGACCGGCTGTACCGCCGCCACGCACGGGTCCCGCCGGCGCCTGAGCGCGGCTACGCTCCTCGCGTGACGATCGAGGAGTTGAAGAAGGAGGTCGCCGAGGGCACGGTCGACACCGTGCTGCTCGCGATCGCCGACATGGAGGGGAGGCTGCAGGGCAAGCGGCTGACCGCCTCCCACTTCCTCGGCGAGGTGCTCGAGCACGGCGCCGAGGGCTGCAATTACCTGCTGGCTGTGGACGTCGACATGGAGACCGTCGACGGCTACGCGATGTCGTCCTGGGAGCGGGGGTACGGCGACTTCGAGATGTCGCCGGACATCTCGACCTTGCGCCCGATCCCCTGGCACGAGGGCACCGTTATGGTGCTCGCCGACGTGGCGTGGGGAGACGGGAGCGACGTCGCCGCCTCCCCGCGGCAGATCCTGCGCCGCCAGCTCGCGCGACTTGCCGAGCGCGGTCTGATCGCCAACGCCGGCACCGAGCTCGAGTTCATCGTCTTTCGGACGCCCTATGAGCAGGCCTGGCGCTCGGGCTATCGCGACCTCGACCCGGCCAACCTCTACAACGTCGACTACTCGCTGCTCGGGACCTCCCGGGTAGAGCCGCTGATCCGCCGGATCCGCAACGAGATGGCGGGCGCCGGCCTGACGGTCGAGAACTCCAAGGGCGAGTGCAACCTCGGCCAGCACGAGATCAACTTCCGCTACGGCGAGGCGCTGCAGTCCGCCGACGAGCACGCCATCTACAAGAACGGCGCCAAGGAGATCGCGGCGCAGGAGGAATGCTCGATCACCTTCATGGCGAAGTTCAACGAGCGTGAGGGCAACTCGTGCCACATCCACTGCTCGCTGGCGAGCGCCGAGGATGGGAGCAGCGCCTTCGCCGCCGACGAGGCCCTGTTCGAGCGCTTCGTCGCCGGTCAGCTCGCCTGCATGAGGGAGATGACGCTGATGTACGCGCCCTATGTCAACTCCTACAAGCGCTTCACGCCCGGCTCCTTCGCGCCCACCGCGGTCGCCTGGGGGCGCGACAACCGCACCTGCTCGCTGCGCGTCGTCGGCCATGGCGAGGGGCTGCGGGTGGAGAACCGGCTGCCGGGCGCGGACGTCAATCCGTACCTGGCGCTGAGCGCGATGATCGCGGCGGGCCTGCACGGGATCGAGTCGGAGCTCCCGCTGGAGGCGGAGCTCGAGGGAAACGCCTACACCTCCCACGCGCCGCGGGTCCCGGGGAACCTCTACGAGGCGCGCGACCTTTTCTCCGCCAGCGAGGTCGCCCGGCGGGCCTTCGGGGAGGAGGTCGTCGACCATTACCTCAACCGCGCCCGGGTGGAGCTGGCGGCGCACGAGGCCGCCGTCACCGACTGGGACAAATATCGCGGCTTTGAGAGGCTTTAGGTAGAGCATTGACGAGGGTGGGAGTGCGCTGGTCAAGGACGCAGGAGGCGAAGCGGCCGCCAGCCCGTGAGTCGACGAGGGCGCAGATCCAGCGCGCTCCCACACCGTCAATTGGAATCTGCGCGGCGGTTGAGCGGGTGCGCTGGGCCGCCTGGGACGAGACCGTCACGATGGCGCCCCGCTCCTACGCGACGTCCATCCAGGCAAGCGGGGCGGTGGCGCTGCTTCTCCCGCCGGACCCTGCGGCGATCGAGGATCCCGACCGCCTGCTGGACCGCCTCGACGCCCTGATGCTCGCCGGGGGCTCCGACGTCGATCCGGCGACCTACGGCGCGCGCCCCCATCCGGAAACCAAGGGCACCTGGCCCGAGCGGGACGCGTTCGAGCTCGCGCTCGCGCGCCGGGCGCTTGAGCGCGAGATGCCGGTGCTCGGCATCTGCCGGGGGATGCAGATGCTCAACGTCGCCTGCGGGGGGACGCTCATCCAGCATCTGCCCGACCAGCTCGCCGGGGATGAGCGGCACCGTCACACGCCCGGGACGTATGGCGACCACGGCGTCACCCTCGAAGCCGGCTCGCTGGCGGCGCGAGCGGCGGGCGTGGAGCGGGTGTCGGTCAAGTCTCACCACCATCAGGGCCTCGATCGGATCGGTGAGGGCCTCGAGGTCACGGGCCGCTCGGTGCCCGACGACATCGTCGAGGCGGTCGAGCTTGCCGACCGCCGCTACGCGCTCGGCGTCCTCTGGCACCCCGAGGAGGATGTGAAGGACAACGTGATCGCCTCCCTCGTCGAAGCGGCGCGAAGCGAGGTAAGGGCCGGGTGATCGAGTGATCGAGGTGGTCGAGCCTGCGACCGAGGCAGTGCTCCGGGAGGTCCCGCGGGCGGGGGCCGCCGAGGTCGACGAGGCCGTCGCGAGGGCCAAGGGCGCCTTCCCCGCCTGGCGGGCGCTTGCGCCGGGCGAACGCGCGGCCACGCTGCGGGCGCTGGCCGATGGGCTCGAGGCCGAGGCCGAGGAGTTGGCGTTGCTCGAGGCGCGCAACGCCGGCAAGCCGATCGGGGACGCCCGCGGCGAGATCGCGATGGTGATCGAGTGCTTCCGCTACTACGCGGGCGCTCCGGAGCGCCTGCTTGGGCAGACCATCCCCGTGGCCGGCGGCGTCGACATGACCTTTCGCGAGCCCCTCGGCGTGGTCGGGCTGATCGTGCCCTGGAACTTCCCGCTCGTGATCGCCTCCTGGAAGGTGGCACCGGCTCTTGCGGCCGGCAACGCGGTGGTCCTCAAGCCGGCCGAGCTGACTCCCCTGAGCGCCCTCGAGCTCGAGCGGATCGCACGTGACGCCGGGCTGCCGGACGGCGTCCTCAACGTGGTGGCGGGGCCGGGCTCGGTCTGCGGCAAGCGGCTGGTCGAGCACCCCGACGTCGCCAAGATCGCCTTCACGGGTTCGACCGAGGTGGGGCGGGGGATCGCCGAAGGGGCCGCGGGAACGATCAAGCGGGTCACCCTGGAGCTCGGCGGCAAGTCCGCCAACGTGATCTTCGCCGACGCCGACCTCGACGCGGCAGCTGCGGCAGCGCCGAGCGCCGTGTTCGGCAACGCCGGCCAGGACTGCTGCGCACGCTCGCGGATCCTCGTCGAGCGTGAGGCGATGGACCCGTTCTTGGTGGCGCTCGAGCGCGCGGTGGGGGAGATGCGGGTGGGGGATCCGCTGGAGGATTCGACGACGATGGGCCCGCTGATCTCCGCCGACCAGCTCGAGGCGGTCGCCTCCTACGTGCCCGACGATGCCCCCGTGGCGATCCGCGGATCGGCGCCCGAGGGGCCGGGGTACTGGTTCCCGCCGACCGTGCTGGCGCCGATGTCGAACGGCGATCGCGCTGCGACGGAGGAGATCTTCGGTCCAGTGGCCTGCGTGATCCCCTTCTCCGGAGAGGAGGAGGCGGTCCGCATCGCCAACGACACGATCTATGGCCTCTCGGGCTCGATCTGGACCGGCGACGGGGCGCGCGGCCTCCGCGTCGCGCGGGCGCTGGAGACGGGAGTGATCTCGATCAACTCGAACTCTTCCGTGCGGGTGGCGACGCCGTTCGGCGGCTTCAAGCAGTCCGGGGTGGGGCGGGAGCTCGGCCCCGACGCGCTCGAGCACTACACCGAGGTCAAGAACGTCTACTACGCGACCGAGGGCACCTGATGGCCGGAAGGCTCGAGGGCAAGGTCTGCGTAATCACCGGGGCTGCCAGCGGGATCGGCGCCGAGACGGCTCGGCTGTTCGGCGCGGAGGGAGCCCAGGTTGTCGGCGTCGACCTGGCCGAGGGCTCCGTTGGCGACCTGGCGATCGAGGCGGACGTCGGCGACGAGCAGCAGGTGAGGGAGATGTACGAGCGGGCCCGCGCCGAGCTCGGCCGGATCGACGTGCTCTTCAACAACGCCGGGATCAATCCGCCGGAGGACGCATCGATCCTCAACACCTCCCTGGAGGTGTTCCAGCGGGTTCAGGACGTGAACCTCCGCAGCGTCTTTCTCTGCTGCAAGTACGGGATCCCGCATCTCCTCGACGCGGGCGGCGGATCGGTGATCAACACCTCCTCCTTCGTCGCCGTGATGGGGGCTGCCGTCTCCCAGATCTCCTACACGGCCTCGAAAGGCGCCGTCCTCGCCATGTCGCGTGAGCTTGGCGTCGAGTTCGCGCACCGCGGGGTGCGGGTCAACTCCCTCTGTCCGGGCCCGGTCGACACCCCGCTGCTCCACGATCTCTTCGCCAGCGACCCTGCGAAGGCCGAGCGACGGCTGGTCCACCTGCCGTTCGGGCGCTTCGCCACGGCCACCGAGATCGCCCACGGCGCGCTCTACCTGGCCAGCGATGAGAGCTCCTACACGACGGCCTCGACCTTCCTGGTCGACGGGGGGTTGTCCCAGGCATACCTCACTCCCGACGCCAGCGACGATCCCCAGTACTAGGGAAAGGGGCAGCCGTGGATGCGGCGTTGCTCGAGGGCGAGATGGTTCGACCCGCGCGGAACGATCTGGCGAGGGGCGCCTGACCACGCCTAGACTCCGGCGGGTGAGCGAACGGGTCAACTTCGACGAGCGGGGGCTGGCCCCCTGCGTGGTGCAGGACGCCGCGACGGGCGAGGTTCTGACGCTCGCCTACGTTAACGCCGAGGCGCTCGAGCGGACGGCGGAAACCGGCGAGATGCACTTCTGGAGCCGCTCCCGCGACGAGCTCTGGCACAAGGGCGAGACCTCGGGGAACGTCCAGCGGGTGCGCGAGCTGCGCTACGACTGCGACGCCGACGCGATCCTGGCGCTCGTCGATCCCGCTGGCCCCGCGTGCCACACCGGCGAGCGCACGTGCTTTTACCGAGCCTTCGATGGCGAGCCCGAGCGCGTCGAGCACGAGGCCCTGTCGGAGCTGGAGCGCACCCTGAGCGCCCGCAAGCGGGAGCGTCCGGCGGACTCCTACACCGTCGAGCTGCTCGCCGACCCCGAGCGGATCGGCGAGAAGGTGCGCGAGGAGGCCGACGAGGTCGCCCGCGCCGTCGCCGGTGAATCCGACGAGCGCGTGACCGAGGAGGCAGCCGACCTGCTCTACCACCTGGAAGTGGCGATGCTTTCGCGCGACGTACCGCTCGCGCGGGCGCTCGCCGTCCTGCTCGGGAGGCGACGGTGACCCCGCCGGGTGCGGCGAACGCCCTGATACCCGACCTCGAGTCGGCCCGTGAGCTCGCGGGCTCCGGCACGGTCGTCCCGGTCGTCCACTCCTACGTCGAGGATTCCGAGACCCCGGTCTCCGCCTTTCTCAAGCTCCGCGGGGAGGGCCCCGCGTTTCTGCTCGAGTCGGCCGAGCAGGGGGGGCGGCTCGGGCGCTACTCCTTTCTTGGCTTCAGCCCGCGCCTGCTGCTTCGCTGGATCGACGGCGAGCTCCTCGAATGGGAGGACGACGACGCCTCCGACCCCCTCGCCCCGCCGACGAAGCGGACGCCGGCCCCTGATCCCTATGGCGCGGTCGCCGAGCGGATCGGCGCATTCGAGCTGGTCGGCGGCGAGGACCTGCCGTTTCCCGGCGCCGCCGTGGGCCTCTTCGGCTATGACCTCGTGCGGACGGTCGAGCCGCTGGGGGAGCCGAACCCCGATCCGCTGGGCCTCCCGGACCTCGCGCTGATGGTCCCCGAGCTGGTCGTCGCCTTCGACCACCATCGCCACGAGGTTTCGATCATCGCCCTCGCGTTCTCGGGCGAGGGGGACTTCGACGCCTCCTACGGCCGCGCGGTGGAGCTGATCGACCGCACCCGGGAGCGGCTGCGGCGGGAGATCCCCCGGGTCGAGGGCTCGCCCGCTCCCGGCTCGGCACCGCAGTTTGAGTCGAACCTGAGCCGGGAGGAGTTCGAGGCGAACGTCGAGCGGATCGTCGACTACGTCTACGCCGGCGACGCCTACCAGGTGGTGCCGTCCCAGCGCTTCAGCGCGCCCTGCCCGGTCGAGGCTTTCTCGATCTACCGCGGCCTCCGCGCCGTCAACCCCTCGCCGTACATGTACTTCCTCGACTTCGGGGACTTCGAGATCGCCGGCGCGTCCCCCGAGCCGCTCGTCAAGGTGACGGGGGACAGGGTGGAGACCCGCCCGATCGCCGGCACCTATCCGCGCGGAGACAGCGAGGAGGAGGACCGGGCGAACGCCGAGGCCCTGCTCGCCGACCCGAAGGAGAGGGCCGAGCACGTGATGCTCGTCGACCTCGGGCGCAACGACCTCGGGCGGGTCAGCGAGTACGGGACGGTCCAGGTCGACGAGCTGATGACCGTCGAGACTTACTCGCACGTGCTCCACATCGTCTCTCGCGTCTCGGGCCGGCTGCGCGAGGGCCTCGGAGCGATGGACGTGCTGCGCTCGGCGCTGCCCGCGGGGACCCTGTCGGGGGCGCCGAAGGTGCGGGCGATGCAGATCATCGACGAGCTCGAGCCGCACAAGCGATGCTCCTACGGCGGCGCGATCGGCTACCTCGACTTCCGCGGCGACCTCGACACGGCGATCCACATCCGCACGGTCGTCGTCAAGGACGGCCTCGCCCACGTCCAGGCCGGCGGTGGGACGGTCGCTGATGCCAAGCCCGATTACGAGTACCGCGAGTCCCTGCAGAAGGCAAAGGCGATCTTCCGGGCGATCGAGGTCGCGGTGGAGCATCCGGAGTGGGGATGAACGTTCTCGTGATCGACAACTACGACTCCTTCACCTACAACCTCGTCCAGTACCTGGGGGAGCTCGGAGCCGAGATCGAGGTCGTTCGCAACGACCGGGCCAGCGTCGAGGAGCTGCTCGAGCGGGACGTCGAGCGGCTCGTGATCTCTCCCGGGCCATGCACGCCCGCGCAGGCCGGGATCTCGCTGGAGGCCTCGCGCCGCTTCCCCGAGCGCGGAGTCGCGACCCTGGGGGTCTGCCTGGGCCACCAGTCCCTCGTCGAGGCGTTCGGGGGAACGGTCCTGCGGGGCCATCCCTGCCACGGCAAGGAGGCCTCGATCTCCCACGACGGCCGGACGATCTTCGCCGGGCTGCCGGACCCGCTGACCGTCGGCCGCTACCACTCGCTGATCGCCTCCGACGATCTGCCCGAGGAGCTCGAGCTCAGCGCGAGCTTCGAGGGGATCGTGATGGCCGTGCGGCATCGGGAGCTGCCGCTCGAGGGCGTCCAGTTCCACCCCGAGTCGGTGCTCACGCCGGATGGGAAGGCCATGCTCGCGAACTTCCTCGCTCATGGCGCGGGTTCGGGCGCGGCTTCTGCAGCGGGCGGCTGAGAGACTGCCGCCGGCGAGCCGACGATGCCGAACGAGATCATCACCCGCGCGATCGACGCCGTCTGCTTTGGCGAGCATCTGAGCGCCGACCACGCCTCGAGCGTCCTCGCCGAGATCATGGAGGGACGCTCGAGCGACGTGCAGACCGGGGCCTTCCTGATCGCGCTGCGGGCGAAGGGGGAGACGGTCCCGGAGCTCGTCGGGCTGGCCCGGACGATGCGCTCGCTCGCCACCCCGGTCGAGACCGGCCGCGACGACCTCGTCGACACGGCCGGCACAGGGGGAGGGCCGTCCACCTTCAACGTCTCCACGACCGCGGCGCTGATCGCCGCGGGCGCGGGCTGCGCGGTCGCCAAGCACGGCAACCGCTCCAGCACCTCGCGCTCGGGCTCGGCCGACATGCTGGAGGCCCTCGGCGTGCGGATCGAGCTGACCCCCCGGGAGGTCGGAGACTCGATCCGCGAGATCGGCTTCGGCTTCATGTTCGCCCCCGCCCACCATGCGGCGATGAAGCACGTCGTACCGACCCGCAAGGAGCTCGGCGTCAGGACGATCTTCAACTTCCTCGGTCCGCTGACCAACCCCGCCGGCGCGACTCGCCAGCTGCTGGGGGTCTCCGACCGCCGCTACCAGGAGACGATCGCCGAGGCGCTCGCTGGCCTCGGCTGCGATCACGCGCTCGTCGTCGCCGGGGACGACGGCCTCGACGAGCTCACAATCGCCGGCCCCAGCCGGGTGATCGAGGTCCGTGACGGGGGCACGAGCGAGTGGTTCATCGAGCCCGGCGACGTCGGCCTCGAACGGAGCTCGCTCGAGCAGGTCGCGGGCGGCGAGCCCGCCGACAACGCCGCCACGGCACGTCGGGTGCTCGCCGGCGAGGCCGGCCCGGCGCGTGACCTGACGCTGCTGAACGCCGGCGCCGCGATCTACGTCGGCGCCGGTGCCGAGGATCTCGCCGGCGGCGTCGAGGCGGCGAGCGAGGCCGTCGACTCGGGAGCCGCGATGGCCGTGCTCGATCGACTCATCGAGTCGTGACCGGTAGCCTCCTCAACCGGTGAGCAGGCTCGATCAGCTCGTCGAGGCGGCGCGAGACGGCGTCCGCAGGCGAAGCTCGGAGGTGAGCGGGGATCAGCTGCGAGAGCAGCTCGGAACCCGCACCGGGTCGCGCCCCTTCAAGGAGGCCCTCGTGCGCCAGGGCCTCTCGGTGATCGCCGAGTTCAAGCGCGGCTCCCCCTCGGCCGGCTCGATTTACCCGGATGCCGACGTCGCCACGGTCGTCAGCGCCTACGAACGCGGAGGCGCCGCAGCCATCTCGGTGCTGACGGACGAGGAGCACTTCGGTGGCTCGCTCGCCGACCTCGAGCAGGCGCGCGCCGCGTCACGGCTGCCGATTTTGCGCAAGGACTTCATCGTCGACCCCTACCAGCTCTGGGAGTCGGTGATCGCCGGCGCCGACGCGGTGCTCCTGATCGTCGCGGCGCTTGCCGACGAGGACCTGAGGCTCCTCTGGGAGGAGGCGGGCGCGCTCGACCTCGACTGCCTCGTCGAGGTCCACGACGACGAGGATCTCGAGCGGGCGCTCGAGCTCGACGCCGACGTGATCGGGATCAACAACCGCAACCTCCATGACCTCAGGGTCGACATCGCGACGACGGAGGACCTGCTCACCGACGTGCCGGCGGGCAAGACGGTCGTGGCCGAGTCCGGCTATCAGGAGCGGGAGCAGATCGAGGAGCTCGACCGGATCGGGGTCGACGCGGTGCTGATCGGCGAGACGCTGATGCGCTCGGCGGATCCCGAGGCGACGGTGAGGCTGCTGACCCTCGACGAGGACATGACGCGCGAGCACCTCCTCCACGACGAGCGCTGAGCGCGGGGTAGGAGCATCTCGGCCCGGCTGAGGGCGGGGCCCCGGCCGGGAGGCCGCCTCGCTTGCGGCGGGCGCCGATCTGCGATCTTCTCCTTCGGATGAAGACGAAGATCTGTGGCATCACCAGGCTCGAGGACGCGGAGGCGGCGGTCGAGGCGGGGGCCTGGGGAATCGGCCTCAACCACAGCCCCCAGAGCAAGCGCTGCATCGATCTCGCCGAGGCCGAGCGAATCGGCGCCGCGATGAAGCGCCGCTGCGAGATCGCGGGCATCTTCGTCAACCAGACGCTCGACGGGGTGGCCGAAGCGGCGGAGCGGGAGGGGCTCACGATCGTGCAGCTGCACGGGGACGAGGGACCGACGTTCTGCGCCGAGGTCGCGCGCCGCACTGGCTGCAGGATCGCCAAGGCCTTCCGGGTCCGCAGCCCGGCCGACATCACCGCCGCCCGCGCCTTCCGCGTCGACTTCCACCTCTTCGACGCCTACGTGCGCGGCCATCCCGGCGGCACCGGGGCCACCTTCGACTGGGACCTCGTCGCGCGCAGGAAGGGAGGCGTGCCCGCGATCCTCGCCGGCGGCCTCACTCCCGACAACGTCGGCGACGCGGTCGCGGTCGCGAACCCGTGGGGCGTCGACGTCTCCAGCGGCGTCGAGTCAGCGCCGGGGATCAAGGACCACAACCTGATCGTCTCCTTCCTCGCCGCCGCCGACCGCGCCGGGGTGATCCAGCGGGAGGAGCGCGTGCGCCGCCGGGCGCTGAAGCGCGTGCGGCGGGCGGTCGCCGGGCGGACCCGCTCGTGAGCGCCGCCGAGCCGCACGCGGAGCCGCTCGAGTCGCGCTTCGGCCCCTACGGCGGCCGCTACGTGCCCGAGGTGCTGATCGCGGCGCTCGACGAGCTTTCGGCGGCCTGGGAGGCGGCTCGCCGTGACCCCGGCTTTCGGGCCGAGCTCGATGGCCTGCTCGCCGACTTCGTCGGCCGCCCCACGCCCCTCTACTTGGCGCGCCGGCTCTCGGAGCGGGTCGGACGAACGGTCTATCTCAAGCGCGAGGACCTGGCCCACACGGGAGCCCACAAGATCAACAACGCCGTCGGGCAGGCGCTTTTGGCGCGGCGGATGGGCAAGGGCCGGATCATCGCCGAGACGGGCGCCGGTCAGCACGGTGTGGCGACCGCGACCGCTTGCGCGCTGCTGGGGCTCGACTGTGTCGTTTACATGGGCACCGAGGACATGCGTCGCCAGCGACCCAACGTGGAGCGCATGGGGCTCATGGGAGCGACCATCGAGCCCGTCGACGCGGGAGCGCGGACGCTGAAGGAGGCCGTGAGCGCCGCGATCCGCGACTGGGTCGCCAACGTCGCCGACACCCACTACATCATCGGCTCAGCGGTCGGACCCGCACCGTATCCGGCCCTCGTCCGGGATCTCCAGCTCGTGATCGGCACCGAGGCGCGGGAGCAGATCCTCGCGGCGCAGGGACGCCTGCCCGATCGGGTCATCGCGTGCGTCGGCGGCGGCTCTAATGCGATCGGGACCTTCGCCCCCTTCGTCGACGACCCCGATGTGGAGCTGATCGGAGTGGAGGCGGCGGGGGAGGGCCTGCAGGGGCGCCACGGCGCCTCGCTCAGCGCCGGGCGGACCGGGGTGCTGCACGGAGCCCTCTCCTCGGTGCTGGCCGACGAGGAGGGCCAGATCCTCGAGGCGCACTCGATCTCGGCCGGGCTCGACTACCCGGGCGTCGGCCCGGAGCACGCGATGCTGCGCGACCTCGGCCGCGCCCACTACGTCGCCGTGACCGACGACGACGCTCTCCGCGCCCTGCGCGAGCTCGCCCTGCTCGAGGGCATCGTGCCGGCGCTCGAGCCGAGCCACGCGATCGCGTGGCTGCTCGGGGAGGGAGGAGCAGAAGGCAAGGGGCAAGGAGCGGACGGCCTCGACCTGCTGACGCTCTCCGGACGCGGCGACAAGGATCTCGCCGAGGCCCTCGAGGGCCTTCGGAAGCTGGACCGCGACGCCGATGGCTGAGTCCGGGATCGAGCGGATCGCCCGCGCGTTCGAGGGCGCCGCCGCCGCTGATCGCGCGGCGCTCATGCCCTATCTGATGGGCGGGTTTCCCGATCTCGCCACCTCGGCTGCGGTGATCGACGCCTACGCCGACACCGGGGCCGACCTGATCGAGCTCGGCGTCCCCTATTCCGATCCGCTTGCCGACGGGCCCGTCATCCACTCGGCCGCCACCGCCGCCCTACACGCCGGGGCGACCTTCGACGGCGTGCTGTCGCTCTGCGAGCGGGTGTCGGGTCGGCTGCCGGTGCTGCCGATGGTCTACGCGAACGTCGTGCTCACGCTCGGCCCCGATCGCTTTGCGGCTGCCCTGGAGGGTGCCGGTGCCGCCGGCGCGATCATTCCCGACCTGCCTCCCGGCGAGGACGATGCGGTGGCCGTAGCCCTCATCGAACGAGGGCTGGCGCCGATCGGGTTCGTCTCCCCGACCACCTCGCCCGAGCGGCTCCTCGAGATTGCCGCCGGAGCCGTTGGCTTCACCTACGTCGTCTCGCTCACGGGGGTCACCGGCGAGCGCTCCGAGCTGCCCGCCGAGCTCACGGAGCTCGTTCGCGCTGTCCAGGAGGCCTCGGCTGCCCCCGCGGCGGTGGGCTTCGGCATCGGCTCGCCCGAGCAGGCCGCCGAGGTGGGGCGCATCGCCGAGGGCGTGATCATCGGGACCCGCCTGGTCCGCGAGGTGGCGGCCGCCGGCGGGCGCGACGCCGCCGCCGACGCCGTCTCCTCCTTCCTCGCCGACGCTCGCGTCGCCCTCGACGGGGCCCGCGGGGGCGCCGCCGCCGACGCGGGCCGGGAAGCAGCTTCAGCCTGAACGCCAGGTCCGACGCCGCCGCCGCCTTGTAGATTTAGGCCGATGATGCTCCTCGGATTCACCACCGCGGCCATGTTCCTGTTCATGGTGGCCTTCGCGCTCGACCTCGGCGGGGCCGTCAGCGTGCTGATCTTCCTGCTCGTCGTCTTCATCGGCGCGACGCTGCGCGCTTTCCAGCCGCTGATCCAGTGGATCCGCGGCCCGAGCGCCAAGCTCTGAGCAGCGGCTCACCAGCCGCTCAGCCGAAGAAGACCTCGGCGGTCGCGAACAGCTCGGGGTCGAGCAGCTTGGGCTCGGCCAGGGCCTCGGCCAGGGACACCGTCACCACCTCGGTCCCCCTCAGGGCAACCATCTTGTCGGTCTCGCCGCCGGTGACCGCGTCGATCGCGGCGACGCCGAAGCGGGTCGCCAGCACCCGGTCATAGGCATTGGGAGTGCCGCCCCGCTGGACGTGGCCGAGGATCGTCATCCGGGTCTCGTAGCCGGTGCGATACTCGATCTCGCCCTCGAGGGCGACGGCGACACCCCCCAGCCGAGCGTGTCCGAACGCGTCGAGCTCACCGGTCGAGCTCACCAGTGCCTCGCCCATCGGGTGGGCGCCCTCGCTGACCACGACGATCGAGAAGCGGCTGCCCTGGTCGTGGCGCCGCCGCAGGTGAGCGCAGACGTGGTCGATGTCGTAGGGGCGCTCGGGAACGAGGATCGCGTCGGCGCCGCCCGCCATCCCCGAGTAGGCGGCGATCCAGCCCGCGTGGCGACCCATCACCTCGACGACGATGACCCGGTTGTGCGACTCGGCCGTCGTGTGCAGCCTGTCGATCGCATCGGTGGCGATCTGCACGGCGGTTTGGAAGCCGAAGGTGAAGTCGGTTCCGGCGAGGTCGTTGTCAATCGTCTTCGGGACCCCGATCACGGGCACCCCGGCTTCGGCCAGCCTGCCGGCGACGCCGAGCGTGTCCTCCCCGCCAATCGGGATCAGCATCTCGACGCCGGCAGTCTCCATTCCGGCCCGAACCCCGTCGACGCCGGGCCCGTCCTGATTGAACGGATTGGTGCGCGAGGTTCCGAGGATCGTGCCGCCGCGCGGCAGGATCCCGCGCGTCGCCGCGAGGTCCAACGGTCTGCCATCGCCCTCGAGCACGCCGGCCCAGCCGTTGGCGAAGCCGAAGAACTCGTGGCCATGCGAGTTGATGCCCTTGCGGACGATCGCCCGAATGACCGCATTGAGGCCCGGGCAGTCCCCGCCCCCCGTCAGGATGCCGATGCGCGCCATGAGCGGCGAGCCTATCCCGCGGCACCGGCCGACGCTCATCGTCGCCTGCGTCGCTGATAATCACCGCATGTCCTCTCGCCGCGACCACGCCCTGCTCTACGACTCCGACTGCGGCTTCTGCAAGCTGGCCCTGCGCTCGGTGCTCGCCCTCGATCGCGACGAGCGCCTTCGTCCCGTCGCGATCCAGAGCGACGAGGGCCGGCGCCTGCTCACCGAGGTCCCGGCAGCGGACCGGCTCGGCTCCTGGCATCTGGTGACTCCGGGCGGGACCGTGATCTCCGGCGGCGAGGCGGCCGCGCCTCTCGCGCGGCTGCTTCCCGGCGGCAGGATCCCCGCCCGAGCCTTTCGTCGCTATCCGGGCGCGACCAGCCGGGCCTACGCGTGGGTCGCTCGCAACCGGCGAACGTTCGGTCGCCTCGGGCTGCGCTCGCGGCGGGACCCGCCGGGCGCGTGAGCGCTGCGATCCGGCAATCGGTCGCCGCGCTCGCAATCGCCGGCGCCCTGCTGATCGGCGGGTGCGGCGCGGACGCCGGGGAGCCGGAGCTGACCGTCTATCTGAGCGTCCCGCTCAGCGGGCCCCGGGCGGCCGAGGGACGTGACGTCGCCGACGCGGCGCGCCTGGCGCTTGCCGACGCCGGGGGCGAGGCCGCGGATGCGCCGGTGACCCTCGAGGTCCTCGACGACGCCGACAAGCGGGGCTGGCAGGCGGCGTTGACGGGCGCCAACGCGCGTGCCGCCACCCAGGACTCGACCACCATCGCCTATATCGGCGAGCTCGACTCGGGAGCGAGCCGCACCTCGATCCCGATCACCAACGAGGCGGGAATCCTCCAGGTCTCCCCCGGCAGCGGCGCCGAGGACCTGACCCGGGAGAGCGCCGGCAGCGACGACGTCCCCGTATCGATCCAGCCGAGTGGGGTCCGCACCTTCGGGCGGGTGATCCCCTCCGACCGCGTCCAGGGCCGCGCCGCCGGAGCGTGGATGGCGGAACTCGGGATCACGGCGGTCACGGTCGAGGATGAGGGCGACTTCGGCGCCACCCTGGTCGACGGCCTGGAGTCCGCTTCGCCGGCTCCGGCGATCGTTACCGAGGGGCAGGCCGAGGCGACCTACTTCGCCCGCGAGAGCCTGACCCCGGAGCAGGGGAAGAGCGTCATTCCATCGGGGACGAACCCGATCTTCGGCTCCGACGCCCAGCTCGACGAGGTGGACCATTCGCTGCCGGTGTTTGCCGAGATCTGCGCGAGCTTCAGGGACTGTCCGAGCAGGCCCCGTGAGATCCGCCTGACCGCCGCCGCGATGGCGACATCCCAGCTCCCCGCCGAGGCCTCCGGCTTCCTCGAGGCCTTCGAGGCCGAGTACGATCGCCCGCCGGGCCCGCTGGCCGCATACGGCTACGAGGCGATGGCGGTCGTGCTCGACTCGGTCGAGCGGGCCGAGGATCCGCTCGATCGCCGGGCGGTCGCGGACGCTTTCCTGGCGACGGCCGATCGGGAGTCGATCCTCGGCACCTACTCGATCGACGCGGTCGGCGACACCAGCCTCGGCGTCCTCGGCGCCTACGAGCTCGTCCGGGGCCGCCTCGTCGCCGAGCCGGAGGCGCTCGCCGCCGGCTGAAGCCTGGCGCTCAGTCGAGGCCGAGCCGGGCGGTCCGCTCAGGCCAGCGCCGCGGCCAGTCCCGCTTCGATCTCGCGATGCCGGAAGGCGTAGCCGTCATCCTCGGCGCGGCGGGGGATCGCCCGCTGGCCGGTCGTCGCGGCCTCGCCCATCTCGCCGCCGAGCCGGGCGACGACGGCCAGCTTCGGCACCGGGACGAAGGCCGGCCGGCCGAGCGCGCGGCCGAGCGCCTTCGAGAAGTCCCGGTTGGTCACCGGGTTGGGGGCGGTGGCGTTGTAGGCGCCGCCGGCGCCCTCGGTGTCGAGTGCCCAGAGCAGCAGGCCGACCTCGTCCTCGAGCGTGATCCACGGCATGTAGAAGCCGCCGCCGGCCAGCGGACCCCCGACCCCGAGCCTGAACGGCACCAGCAGCTCCTTGAGCAGGCCCGAATCCTTGTCGAGGACCAGGCCGGTCCGCATGATCACGAGCCGCACCCCGCTTCCCTCGACGCTCCGGGCGGCGGCCTCCCAGGCGACGCACACCTGCGAGTCGAAGCGGCCTCCGGGGGGCGCGGACTCGTCGACGACCCTCTCGCCGGTATCGCCGTAGTAGCCGACGGCCGATTGGCTGACGAGGACCTTCGGCCTGGTCTCGGAGCCAACGATGGCCTCGACCAGGTTCTTCGTCGCGATCTCGCGGCTCTCGAGGATCCGCCGCTTCGCCTCGTCGCTCCAGCGCTGGTTGATCTTCTCGCCGATCAGGTTGACCACGCCATCGACCCCGGTCAGCGCCTCGCCGGGCGGGCGCTCCAGGGTCGAGTCCCACCGGTGCCACTCGACCCGCGGCTGCCCCGAGCGCGCCTTCTCGGGACTGCGCGACAGCCCCACGACCTCGTCGCCGCGGGCGAGCAGCGCCTCGCAGACCGCCCTTCCGATCGCGCCGCTGGCGCCGGTCACGAGAACCCTCATCTGCTTCTCCTCAAGTCGTCGGAACTCCTACTCGATCGCCGCGAACGTGCCCGTCTCCTCCTTGATCCGGGCGATGCCGGCGTCCTTCGCCTCCTGGACGACGGCCTCGGCGACCGCCGGGGCGACCTCGCGGTTGAAGACGCTGGGGATGATGTAGTCCTCGTTGAGGTCGTCGTCGGTGACGACGGCCGCGATCCCCTGCGCCGCCGCCAGCTTCATCTCCTCGGTGATCCGTGGGGCGCCGGCATCGAGGGCGCCGCGGAAGATGCCGGGGAAGCAGAGGACGTTGTTGATCTGGTTCGGGTAGTCGGAGCGACCGGTCGCCATGATCCGCACGTGGGGCTCGGCGTCCTCGGGCATCACCTCGGGGGTGGGGTTGGCCATCGCGAAGACGATCGCGTCGCGGTTCATCGCGGCCAGCGAGTCGGCATCGACGAGGCCGGGGCCCGAGAGGCCGATGAACAGATCGGCGCCCTCGAGCACGTCGTTGGGACCGCCCTGGATCCGCTCGGGGTTGGAGATTTCGGCGAACCACCGCTTGATCGGCGGCATGCCCCCGGAGGCGTAGTCGTCGCGGGTGGTGGAGATCGCGCCGCGCCGATCGCAGCCGATGATGTCGGTCACCCCGGCAGCCAGCATCATCTTGGTGCAGGCGATGCCGGCGGCGCCGAGCCCCAGCAGCACCACCCGCAGCGACTCGATCGGCTTACCGACGATCTTCAGGGCGTTGAAGAGCGCGGCCATGACGACGACCGCGGTCCCGTGCTGGTCGTCGTGGAAGACGGGGATGTCGAGCTCGTCGCGCAGGCGGTCCTCGATCTCGAAGCAGCGGGGGGCGGAGATGTCCTCGAGGTTGATCCCGCCGAAGCCCGGGGCGATCAGCTTCACGGTGTCGACGATCTTGTCGGGGTCCTGGGTGGAGAGCGCGATCGGGAAGGCGTCGACGTTCGCGAACTCCTTGAAGAGCATGGCCTTGCCCTCCATCACCGGCATCGATGCCTCGGGACCGATGTCGCCGAGGCCGAGCACGGCGCTGCCATCGGTGACCACCGCGACCGTGTTCTTCTTGATCGTGAACTCGAAGGCGCGGCTTCGGTTCTGCGCGATCTCGGTGCAGACCCGTGCGACCCCGGGCGTGTAGGCCATCGAAAGGTCGTCGCGGGTCTTCAGCGGGTACTTGTTGTGCTGCTCGATCTTGCCCCCGCGGTGCATCGCGAAGGTGCGGTCGGTGTAGTCGATCACCTTGGCTCCGCGGGTTGAGCCGATCGCCCGCAGGATCTGCTGCCAGTGCTCGGGGCCGCGGGCGTCGATCGTGAACTCCCGCACCCGCTTTCCCTCCGCCCCGGCGCCCGGGACGAGGTCCACCGATTGCAGGGCTCCGCCGGACTCGGCGATCGCGCTGGTGAGCTTGCCCAGGGGCTCGTTGCGCGAGTCGAGCTCGACGCGCACGGTGACCGAGAACTGGGCGCTGACGTTGGCCATGGATGCCGGGGGATCATAGGAGCCGCGGCCCGGCCCGCTCGAGCCGTGATCGTCGCGGTCGGCCGCACCCAGCCACGCCTGGGAGACTGCCGGGCGTGAACCCACTGGTTCGACGCCTCCGTCGCAGCGCCGGCGCCTCGGCGGGGATCGTCGCCCGGGCGGCGAGCAGGCCGCTCGGAGGCGGAGGTGGACTGCCCCTCTCCCACCGGGCGCTCAGCGCCGGCAGCCCGGACGCATTGCGACGGGCAGTGGCCGGGCGCGTCGTGATGGTGACGGGTGCCTCCTCGGGGATCGGCGAGGCGGCGGCGAGGCGCATCGGGGACGCCGGGGCAATCGTGCTGCTCGTCGCCCGGGACGCCAAGCGGCTCGAGCAGCTCGCAGCCGAGCTGGACGGCGCCGCCGGAGCGCACGCGATGCCCTGCGATCTCAGCGATCTCGATGCGATCGATGCCCTGACCGAGCGGGCGATCGCCGAGCACGGGGGCGTGGACGTCCTCGTCAACAACGCGGGCCGCTCGATCCGGCGCTCCCTGGAGCTCTCAGGCGACCGCTTCCACGACTTCGAGCGGACCATGCAGCTCAACTACTTCGGCGCCGTCCGCCTGATCCTCCGCCTCCTGCCCATCATGCGGGAGCGCGGCGACGGTCAGGTGATCAACGTCTCCTCCGCCGGCGTCCAGACCCGGACGCCGCGGTTCTCGGCCTACATCGCCTCCAAGGCCGCTTTGGAGGCGTTCTCCGATGCGATCCAGGCCGAGGCGCTGGCCGACGGAGTTCGCTTCACGACGATCTCGATGCCGCTCGTCCGGACGCCGATGATCTCCCCGACGGCCCACTACGACCGCTTCCCGGCCCTGACCCCGGACGAGGCGGGCAGGCTGATCGCCGAGGCGATCGTCGGCCGACCCCGGCGCGTTGCCCCGCCCTTCGCCCACCTCGTCTCCCTCGCCGACGCGATGAGCCCGGAGCTGATGGACGCGGTGCGCCACCGCGGCTACCGGATGTTCCCTGACTCGGAGGCCGACCGGCCTTCCTCCGACGAGGGCCGGGCCGATTAGGCGGCCGCCCTCGCCCGATCAGACCCCGACGGAGAAGGTGTCGCAGTCGGCCGGCTCGCCGGAGCCGTAGCCGCGCTCGAACCACGTGCGTCGCTGCTCGGAGGACCCGTGGGTGAAGCTGTCGGGGTCGATTTGGCCAGTGGCCTGCTCCTGCAGGCGGTCGTCTCCGACCGCCTCCGTCGCTGCCAGCGCCTCGTCGAGGTCGCCCTCCTCGAGGTCTCCCTCGGCATAGACCGTGCTCGCCCAGATGCCGGAGTAGCAGTCGGCCTGGAGCTCTTGGAGGACGGAGAGCTCGTTCGCCTGCTCCGGGCTCTCCCGGCTGAGGGCGTCCACCTGATCGCTGACCCCCGTCACGCGCTGGACGTGGTGCCCCATCTCGTGCGCGATCACATACGCCCAGGCGAAGTCCCCCGAGGCGCCGAGCTGACGGCGCATCTCGGCGTAGAAGGAGAGGTCGAGATAGATGCGCTCGTCGGCCGGGCAGTAGAACGGGCCGACCGCCGATGTCGCCGAGCCGCAGCCGCCGGTGTTGACCGAGCCGGAGTAGAGCAGCAGCTCGGCCGGCTCGTAGCCGTCGCCATCCGCCTCGAGCGTCCGCTTCCAGGTCCGCTGGGCGTCGACGAAGACGTAGGTGGAGAAGTCCTTGAGGTCGGCCTGCGGATCCTCGCCAGGCGGCAGCGGCTCGGGGTTCTCTGCCCCCGGGGCACCGGTCGCCGGACCGAAGGCGCTGGGCAGGCTGAAGCCGCCATCCCCGCTGCCGCCTCCGCCGATCAGGTTGATCGCGATGATGACGATGACCCCGATCAGGCCGGCTCCCCCGCCCATGCCCGCGAGGCCGCCGGGGATCGGCAGCGACGAGCCGCCGCCCGAGGAGCCTCGCGAGGATCCGCGGGCGTCGATCACCCTGCGGCTTCTGACCTTCTTCCACTTCATCGCTCCGGGGGGCTCTCCTTGGTTGCTCGCCCGTGCACCCTACGGGCACGAAGCAGGCCCGGGTCAGTCGACCCGTCACGGGATCGGACCGCGCCTATGATCAGGCCGTGCCAGCCGCCGTCGAGAGGGAAGCCGACGCCTCCGAGGAGCTCTTCCTCATCGACGGCAACAGCCTCGCCTATCGAGCCTTCTTCGCCCTCCCGGAGTCGATCGCCACCTCGGATGGGCGCCCGACCAACGCGATCTACGGATTCGCGTCGATGATGGTCAAGATCCTCACCGATCACGATCCGCGGGCCGTTGCCGTCGCCTGGGACGCCGGCTGGTCAGGGCGCGAGAAGACCTACGCCCCCTACAAGGCGCAGCGCTCCTCGCGCCCTGACCTGCTCAAGGAGCAGTGGCCTCACCTCGAGCCGCTGGCCGACGCGTTCGGCTTCGCAAACGTCCGCGTCGATGGCTGGGAGGCCGACGACGTGATCGCGACCCTGGTCCGCCAGGCGCGCGAGCGCGGGATCCCGGTGATGGTCGTGACGGGCGACCGCGACGCCTACCAGCTGGTCGCCGAGGGGGTCCGGGTTATGTCCACGTCCCGTGGCGTCACCGACACGAAGATCTACGACCGAGAGGCCGTGATCGAGCGCTACGGCGTGGCTCCCGAGCTGATGCCGGACCTGATCGGCCTCAAGGGCGACACCTCCGACAACATCCCCGGCGTCCCCGGGATCGGCGAGAAGACCGCATCTCAGCTGCTGCAGACGTTCGGCTCCCTGGAGTCCGTGCTCGCCAGCGTCGACGAGATCTCCGGGCCGAAGCGCAAGCAGAACCTGACCGAGCACGCCGAGGACGCCCGGATCTCCAAGCAGCTCGCGACGATGCACCTCGACGTCGACGTCCAGCTCGACCTCGAGGCGCTGATGGAGCGCGAGCCGGACCTCTCCCGGCTCCGCGAGACCGCAGCCGAATTCGAGCTGCGGCAGGTGATCCAGCGCCTCGAGGACGAGTGGGAGCGGCGCGTGCCGGGGCGACGGACGCAGGAGCGGATCGAGCTCGAGGCGGTGGAGGGCGCGTTCGCGGACCTCGCCGAGGGAGTGGTCGCCTTCGCCCTCTCCGGCGACCGCTGGGGAGCATTCGATGGCGACACCCTGCTGGTCGGCGACGCGCCGGGAGCGGAGGAGCTCCGCGAGGGCCTGTCAGGGCGGCGACTCGTCGTCCACGACGCCAAGGCGCTCGGGGAGCAGGGGCCGAGGGGGCTGCTCGGCTCGCTTGCCGCCGGCTCGCTCGACCTCGCTCACGACACGATGCTCGCCGCCTACCTGATCGATCCGGCTCGCCGCACCTACGAGCTCGCCGAGCTGGCCGCCGACGAGGGGATCTCGGTCAGGCGGGACGAGGCGGAGGCGAGCGACGGTCAGATGTCACTCGACGGCGCCGAGGATGGGCGCGGCGACCCCGCCGAGACGGCGCGCCTCGTCTGGGAGCTCGCATCGCGACAGCGCTCCAAGCTGGAGGATCTCGGGCTGGCTCGGGTGATGGCGGAGGTCGAGATGCCGCTCGTCGAGGTGCTGGCGGGAATGGAGCGGGAGGGGGTCAGGCTCGACGAGGGCCGACTCGCCGCCATCTCGGCCGAGCTCGCCGGCCAGGCGGACTCCCTGCAGGCCGAGATCTGGGCGCTGGCCGGCCGCGAGTTCACGATCGGCTCGCCCCAGCAACTTGCCGAGGTCCTCTTCGTCGAGCTCGGGCTGAGCCGCAAGCGGCGGGGAAAGACCGGCTTCTCGACCGATGCGCGCGTGCTGTCGCAGATCCGCTCCGAGCACGAGATCATCCCGAAGGTCGAGCGCTGGCGCGAGGTGACGAAGCTGACCAACACCTACCTCGACGCGCTGCCGGAGCTGATCGATCCGGAGACGGGACGGATTCACACGACCTTCAGCCAGGTCCGGGCCGCGACGGGCCGCCTCTCGAGCACGAACCCGAACCTCCAGAACATCCCGATCCGCTCGGAGCTTGGCCGCCCGATCCGCTCCTGCTTCGTCGCCGGCGAGGGTCGCCTGCTGACCTCCTGCGACTACAACCAGGTGGAGCTGCGCGTCCTCGCCCACGTCGCCGACGACGTCGCCCTGCGCGAGATCTTCGCCTCGGGGGAGGACGTCCACTCGGCGACGGCGGCGGGGATCATCGGGGCCGACCCCCAGGCGATCTCGCTGGCCGAGCGCTCGAAGGCCAAGATGGTCAACTACGGCATCGCCTACGGCCTGTCGGCCTTCGGGCTCGCGGATCGCCTCTCGATCTCCCGGGAGGAGGCAGCGACCTACATCGAGCGCTACTTCGAGCGCTTCGAGGGGGTGAAGCGGTTCATCGACGAGACGATCGAGCGGGCCCGCGAGGAGGGGAAGGTGACGACGCTGATGGGGCGCCGCCGCCTGATCCCGGAGCTGCGGGCGCGCAACGGCCAGACGCGCCAGCTCGGCGAGCGGCTCGCCGTCAATACGGTGATCCAGGGGACGGCGGCGGACATCATCAAGCTCGCGATGATCCGCAGTCGCCGCGCGCTCGACGACGCCGGGCTGGGGTCGAAGCTCGTCCTGCAGATTCACGACGAGCTCCTCTTCGAGGGGCCCGAGGCCGAGGCCGACGCCGTCGCCGATCTCGCCCGCCGGGAGATGGTCGAGGCCTTCGACCTCGACCCGCCGCTGGCCGTCGACATCGGCTCCGGCCCCGACTGGCTCAACGCGAAGTAGGCGGCGGCACGATGGATCGAAGCGTGGCAGTTCTGATCACCGCCGCCGCAGGGGGGCTGATCGCGCTCCAGGCGCCGATCAACGCCATCCTCGGCCGGGCGACGGGCAGCCTCGCGGCCGCGCTGGTCTCCTTCGGAGTCGGGACGATCGCGCTCGCGGTCATCGTCGTCCTCGCCGGGCAGGGCGGTGGCATCGGCGGCGTGGCGGACGTGGCTCCCGTCTACCTGATTGGCGGGATGCTCGGCGCCGTCTACGTGACCTGCGCGCTGATCACGGTCAAGTCGGTGGGCGCGGGGGGCGTTGCGGCGGCGACGATCACCGGCCAGCTCACAGCATCCGTCGCCCTCGACCAGCTCGGCGCCTTCGGCCTCGAGCAGGCCCCGCTGAGCGCGAGTCGGATCGCCGGCGTCGTGCTGCTCCTCGCCGGCACCTTCCTCGTGATCCGTTGAGGGCGGGAGCGGTCTAGTAGCTTGCTTGCGACTCCCGCTGCAAGGTGCTAGCTTGTACGGCTACGATGCGCGCGCGGATCAAGCTGGGTTGGAGTTCCCCGCTGCTGATCGTCCTTCTTACGCTGATGGCTGTTGCCATGGTGGGGGTTGGTGCGCCGGATAGGGCGCTAGCGGAAAATTGCGATAGCCGCGCGCAGAAGAACGTTGAAGGGATCGGTGACGGCGCGTTCAACTACGGCTACACAACCGGATTTCGCGCTGAGATCCATGTGAACGATTTCGCAGACCCCCAATGCCATACGACCCGGTCGATCTCTGTCGCTCAGGGCGGCGCTAACTTCATCGAACTTGGCTGGATCAAGGCATCAATTGCTCCATCCGGACTATCCCGCTTCGTCTTCTATAACCGCAAGGAAGATGGGGTCTTGCATACTCATCCTCAGACACAGTTCTCGCCGCCCGGGGGGAGCGATCGAAACTTCAAGATCGAGAATCCCGGCCCGAACCAAGACCATGATTGGCGAGTCGTTTACGACGGGCACCTGCTAACCGATGAGGCCCACCAGAGCTACCGGGTTGCCGCGTACTCGCTAACAAACTCCGAGAAGGATTACTCCTCAGATTCTATGTATGCACACTTCTTCGACCTCGGTGTCTGCATATATTGGTGTGGTCAGTATAATGACCCGACTTCATATCGCGAGATCTATAACAATACGGCTGAGTGGAAATGGTGCAAGGTGAACAACCGTGAGCATTACGTCCGCCAGGACCACTGCTAAGGCATCAATGAGTAGCGCGTCTACTGCTTGGAAGTGCCTAGGGGCGGCCATACTTGCCATCGGGCTAGTTGCGATCGTAGCCTTGACCACGGGGAACGGAGGGGGTTCCTCAACCTCTCGTAATGTGGCAGCTACAGCCGATTCAGGTGCTCCTGACAAGCCATCGCGGGAGGAGCAGATGAAGCGCATCGCCGCCGGCTCCGCCCCAGTCACAGACCCAGCTCTCCTGGGAGCGCCGCAGGTGGGAGCTGAGGATGCTGCGGCGTCTGTTTCCTTCAAGTTCGCCGAGCCGAGCTCCGATGCTGCGAGTCCGGCTAATCGTGAGGGAATTTACCTGCTAGCTGACGGCGTGGAGCAGACTTTTCCGCCCCCTACAGAGTCATCAGCGACGGTTGCTCAGCCGTATATCAGCATCACAGAGATCCCATGGACCGATCGTGATGGGTCTCCGGCTGAAGCGGTAAAGGAGGATCTTGAGGCCGATCCAGATGTAGGTAAGAGCATCTGCGGTGTAGCGGGCGAGGTCGGCATTTGCGTCGAGGCTCGATCACCGAGTGATGCCAACGGAGCTAACGCGGCCTACGTGAGGTTCGTCCACGACGGAGTCCAGTATGAACTGTCCGGTGGCGATAGCCTCAAAGTGCTGCTTGATGTCGCTAACTCGTTTGAATGGGTTGCGGCGAGATCAGCTGAGGATGCGCTTGCTGGTAGCGGCTAGCTAGGCGGCGACCGTCGCCGGCTGCTGGTCGGGCGCGGTCGCGATCGCCGGATCGGCGATGTTCATGTAGTGCGAGAACGACCAGCGCACGAAGGCGTCGCTGCCCATCGCCTCCAGCGCGGGTGCGAGGACTCGTGGCGGGACCTTGGGGATCAGCTTCTGGACCCGCAGCATCCACTCGAACTTCCAGCGGTGGCGGGCGTTGAACTCCGCATAGCGCCGCAAAGCCTCCGGGCGCGGGGAGCGTCCCTCGAGCACGGCGCGGAGCTCGCGCCCGCAGGCGATCCCGAAGTAGAAGGCGGGGCGGATGCCCTCCGCAGTCAGGGGCAGGCAGTGCCCGGCCGAGTCGCCGCAGAAGAAGACGTCGCCGGCCGTGGCCTCGCGGAGGCGGTGCGGGATCCAATTGCCCTGATAGCCCTCGGGGGGGAGCTCGAGCCGGGCGGCGAGGTCGACGGTCGGATCCTTGACGTGGAACCTCGGGTCGAAGCTGCCGACGCCGACCCGCAGCTCGTCCCCCGCGGGGAAGCTCCAGCCGTAGCCGGCCGGGACCACGCCGCGCTCGATCCAGATCTCCAAGTCATCGCCGCTGCCGCCGGGATGCACCTCCAGGCCGCGCGAGAGGGGCGCATCGGGCGGCTGGTAGCCGGTGTCGAGGACGCGTCGCCAGCCGAGCGCGTCGACGACCAGCGGCGCCTCGACCGTCCCGCGATCGGTCTCGACCGCGATCGGCGCGTCGGCCTCCGCCGCTGTCGCAGGATCGCCCTCGCCCCCGGCTCGGCCGACCACCTTCGCGGTCTCGAAGGCGGCGTCGCAGCCCGCCCAGAGCAGCCCGCACAGCTCGGGGTAGTCGAAGGTCGAGAAGCTCCAGGGCAGCTTCATCCGGGTCCGGGAGTGGGGGGTGTGGAAGACGAGCTCCTCGAAGGTCTGCCGGATCGAGGTCCCGAGGCCGAGAGCCTCGAGCCAGGCGGTGGGGGCCGCGCAGGCCGAGGTCTGCCGCTCCCCGATCTCGTAGCGGTCGAGGACGAGGACGCGCGCAGCCGTGCCGGCCAGCTCCCGCGCGATCGTCAGCCCGGCGAAGCTCGCGCCGCAGACGACGACGTCCCAGGAGCCCCCGAGCGGCGTCCGCTCGGCACCGCGCTTCGTCTTCCGTACCGGCATCCCCTGGGGAGGGTAGATCACGGGCGGCTCGCGATTGGTCACCGGCGCTTCGGGTGGCACAAGAGCAGGGAGAGCTTCGAGGCGGACCCGCCGCGACGCCAGGCTCGGGGTGGCCGGCTACCACGTGCAGCGCCTGACCGATCCGCGGCTACGTCAGGAGCGAGGGGAGGTTGCCGCCGAGATCCTGGTCCTCCTCGACCGCCTCGCCACCCCTCGCCCGGCGGTCGCCTGCCCCTATTTGCCATGATCCCGCCTTCATGGCCGCGGTCCAGACAGCAGGCGGGACAGCCCTTGCGCCCGAGGGGGCGACGCCCGTCGACGGCTCCGACGGCCTCCTGCTCGAGCTCGACGGTCAGATCTTCCCCAATTACGACGCGACGATCAACCATTTCGACGAGAGCGAGGTCGTGACCGGCACGATCGTCCGGATCGATAAGGACGAGGTCCTCCTCGACATCGGTTGGAAGTCGGAGGGAATCATCCCCTCCCACGAGCTGTCGATCCGCCGCTCGGTGGATCCGGCCGACGAGGTTTCCCTCGGTGAGAGCGTCGATGCCCTCGTCCTGACCAAGGAGGACTCCGAGGGGCGGTTGATCCTCTCGAAGAAGCGGGCTCGCTTCGAGAAGGCATGGCGCAAGATCGAGGCCGCCGCCGAGTCCGGTGAGGCGGTCGAGGGCACCGTGATCGAGGTCGTCAAGGGCGGCCTGATCCTCGACCTCGGCGTTCGCGGCTTCCTGCCCGCCTCGCTCGTCGACATCCGCCGCGTGCACAACCTCGAGGAGTTCACCGGCCAGGTCATCGAGTGCAAGGTGATCGAGCTCAACCGCAGCCGCAACAACGTGGTGCTCTCGCGCCGCGCCGTCCTCGAGGACGAGCGCAAGGAGGTTCGCGAGCAGATCCTCGAGCGCCTGCAGCCCGGTCAGGTCGTCGAGGGCAAGGTTTCCAACATCGTCGACTTCGGCGCCTTCGTCGACCTCGAGGGGATCGACGGGCTGATCCACATCTCCGAGATCTCCTGGAGTCACGTCAACCACCCCACCGAGGTCCTCAAGATCGGCGAAACCGTCAAGGTCAAGGTCCTCGACATCGACCGCGATCGCCAGCGGATCTCGCTCGGGCTCAAGCAGACGCAGGAGGACCCGTGGCAGACGGTCCTCAACTCCTACGGGCCCGGATCGTCGCTCGAGGGCAAGGTCACGAAGGTCGTCGCCTTCGGCGCGTTCGTCGAGATCGTGCCGGGGGTCGAGGGACTCGTCCACATCTCCGAGCTCGCCGAGCACCACGTCGAGACGCCGGGCGAGGTCGTCCAGCCCGACGAGTCGGTCCGCGTGAAGATCCTCGAGATCGACGAGGAGCGGCGACGCATCTCGCTGTCGATCAAGCGGGTCGGCGAGGGTGGGCTGCCGCTGCGCGACGCCTTCCAGGCCGCCCAGGCGGGAGCGGACCCGAGCGCCGAGGAAGTGGCTGCCCCGGCGCCCGAGCTCGGCCTCTCCGAGGATGTCTTCGCCGATTCGGCAACTGGCGCGGGTGGCGTTGCCGAGATCACCGATGCCGACCTTGCGGCGGCCCACGCCGAAGTTGCCGCCGAGGCCGCCCATGCCGAGGCCGAAGTGGCCCCGGCGGCCGACCCCGCCCCCGCCGACGACGAGGCTCCCGCCGCCGACGATGCGGCGAGCGCCTCCGATGACCTGGAGCCCGCGGCCGACACGGCCCCGGCCCCGGCGGCCGGCCCCGCCCCCGCCGACGAAGAAGCTCCCGCCGACGAAGAAGCCCCCGCCGACGAGGCTCCGCCCGCCGACGCAGCGAGCGCCGCCTCCGACGACCCAGACCCCGAGGCCGACGACTCCTGAGCGAGTGTCCGATCCTTCGCTGATCGGGCTCACTGGTGGGATCGCGGCGGGCAAGTCGCAGGCGCTGGAGATCCTCGACCGCCTCGGCGCGGAGACGATCTCGACCGATGTGGTGGTGCACGAGCTGCTCGGGACCGACGAGGTCCGCGACGAGCTCGTAGCGCGGTGGGGCGAGGAGGTCGCCCCCGGCGGGGAGGTCGACCGGGGGCGAGTGGGGGCGATCGTCTTCGGGCAGCCCCAAGAGCTGGGCTGGTTGGAGTCGGTCCTCCATCCGCTCGTCGGCGAGCGGATGCTGTCCTGGCGCCGCGGCCTGCCGGACCATGTCGAGGTGGCGGTGGTCGAGGTGCCGCTGCTGTTCGAGGGAAGCATGGCTTCGATGTTCGACTCCACGATCGCCGTGATCGCTGACGACGCGGAGCGCGAGCGGCGCGCCGCCGCGCGCGGGACCGGGGATCTAGAGGCCCGCAGCGGGAGGCAGCTGAGCCAGGACGAGAAGGCGGCCCGCGCGGGCCACGTCGTCGTCAACGACGGCAGCCTCGCCGATCTCGAGGACGCGCTCAGGCAGCTGATGCCGGAGCTCCGGACGGCGCGGGCCGGGGCCGGATGAGCGCCGGCAGCTCACCGAGCCGCCGAGCGAGAGCCGGCCGCGGCTCACGGCGGGCCGGGTCGCGGACCACGGCGGCGCGCGGGCGGACGCGCGCCTCCACCGCCCGTCGGGCCCGCATCCGGCGCTGGGTCCTGATCGGGATCGCGTTGATCTGCGCCGCCGTCGCGTTCGGGGTCTCCCGCCTCGACTTCGGCGAGACCATTCAGGAGCTCACGCTCCCCCTTCGCCACGACGACATCATCCGACAGCAGGCGAAGGAGAAGGGCGTGCCGGCGGACCTGATCGCCGCCGTGATCTACAAGGAATCGAAGTTCCAGGACCAGACCTCCTCCGCGGGCGCGCGCGGCCTGATGCAGATCACGCCCGACACGGCGGACACGATCGAGACGCTCTCGGGCGGGGAGACCTTCGTCTACGACGACCTGGCCGACCCCGACCTGAACATCCGCTATGGGACCTTCTACCTGCACCACCTGCTCGACCGCTTCGGAGGGAACGAGGTGGCCGCCCTCGCCGCCTACAACGCGGGTCCCGAGCAGGCCGAGGCATGGGGAGGCGCCGATCTCGAGGCCGCCGACATCGAATTCGCCGAGACCCGCGAGTACGTCGACGCAATCCTCGAGAAGCGCGAGGAGTACCGCGAGACCTACGCCGAGGAGCTGGGGCTCTGAGGCGGACCGCCGCGCCGAAGACGGCTCGCTCAGTCCGCGGTCGCCCGCCAGACCCACCAGGCGGCCGCGAACTGCAGCGGCAGGCGCGCCCAGAGGGCGACGGCCGGAATCTGCTCGTAGCGCTCCGGGTGCCGCGCCATGTGGACGTTCGCGGGGTAGACCGCGGCGAGCACCCCGAGCAGCCACCAGTGCGCGAACCGGCGACCCCACGGCGGGATCACCGCCGCCCCGCCGACGATCTCCGCGGCGCCGCTCCACAGCACCATCTCGCGGTGCATCGGCACCCAGTCGGGCATGATCGCTTCGTAGACCTTCGGCACCCGGAAGTGGTTGAGCCCGGCGAGGATCCAGAAGGCGGCCAGGAGGCGCTGGGAGGTGGAGACGTCGGCGCCGCACACCCCGGGCACCCTACGGAGTGGGCCGCCAGATGCGGCCATGCCTGCTTGATCCTGCGGCCGAGGCGCGGAACCGGAAAGAGCGCGCGCAACGGGTGAAGCACTCGACCGGACCTCTCGCCCATGTCATGATCGGCATCATGACGGGACGCCCGCTTCTCGCGCTTGGTTCGCTCTTCCGGCTTGCTGTCGGAACGGCGTACCTGGTCAAGCCTGAGGCGATGGCCGAGCGTGGCTTCGCACCAGACATCCGCGGCCACCCTGACGGTCGCATGAATACGCGCGGCTTTGGGGCGCTACATGCGGGTGTCGCCCTATCGACGCTTCGGGCGGCTGTCCTCAATGAGAGCTGCCGCGAGTTTGCGGTCCTCAATCTTGCGTGTGCCCTCGGGGATACGGTGGCGACGCTGCTTGAGCGGCGGGATCGCGGGGGGTGGGAGCCAGTCGTGCTGGCGAGCATTCCCGTGGACGTCATAGACATCGCCTGGTGGACCAACGCACTGCGTCGCCTTTGATGCTCCCAGTCCGCTCGCGGCGAGTCAGGCTGCGGATTCGGGCGATGGGCGGTTCGCGTCTCCCCAAGGCAAATGGCGGAGCACAGGGCAGAGGCGCCCGAGCGCCCAGCTAACCTCGCCCGGTGCCCGACTTCCACCTCAACTCCGCCTACACGGCAACCGCCGATCAGCCCCAGGCGATCGCCTCGCTCGCCGAGGGGATCGAGGCGGGCGAGCGCTTCCTCACCCTGCTCGGCGCGACCGGGACGGGCAAGACGTTCACGATGGCGGCGACCATCGAGAAGCTCGGCCGGCCGGCGCTCGTCATCGCCCACAACAAGACGCTTGCGGCCCAGCTCTGCAACGAGTTCCGCGAGTTCTTCCCGGAGGCGGCGGTCGAGTACTTCGTCTCCTACTACGACTACTACCAACCGGAGGCCTACGTCCCCGCGCAGGACCTCTACATCGAAAAGGACGCGACGGTCAACGACGAGATCGACCGGCTTCGCCACGCCGCCACGTCGGGCCTGTTCGCCCGCCGCGACGTGATCATCGTCGCCTCCGTCTCCTGCATCTACGGGATCGGCTCGCCGGACCTCTACCGCGAGCAGATGATCCTGTTCAAGGTCGGCGAGGAGATCGAGCGCGAGACGCTGTTCCGGCAGATGATCGCGATGCAGTACCAGCGCAACGACACGATCCTCACTCGCGGGTCGTTCCGGGTGAAGGGGGAGGTGCTCGAGGTCTATCCCGCCTACGCCGAGTCCGCCTACCGGATCGCCCTCTTCGGCGACGAGGTCGAGGCGATCACCCACTTCGACCCGCTCACCGGGGAGATCCTGGATGAGGTCGACCACGTCGCGGTCTGGCCGGCGACCCACTACGTGACCAAGGAGGAGACCGTCGAGCGCTCGATCGACCAGATCCGCTTCGAGCTCGAGGAGCAGGTCAAGTGGTTCGAGTCCCAGGGCAAGGACCTCGAGGCCCATCGGCTCCGACAGCGCACCCAGTACGACCTCGAGATGCTCAAGGAGCTCGGCTTCTGCAACGGAATCGAGAACTACTCGCGGATCCTCGACGACCGGCCGGCGGGGTCGCCCCCGCACACCCTGATCGACTACTTCCCGAGCGACTTCGTCGTCTTCGTCGACGAGTCCCACCAGACGGTGCCCCAGATCGGCGGCATGTACGAGGGGGACCGGTCCCGCAAGCTGACCCTCGTCGACCACGGCTTCCGGCTCCCGAGCGCGATCGACAACCGCCCCCTCAAGTTCGACGAGTTCCTCGAGCGGGTGGGGCAGGTCGTGATGGTCTCGGCGACGCCGGGCGAGTTCGAGCGGACGAAGGCGAGCAGGATCGTCGAGCAGATCGTCCGCCCGACCGGGATCGTCGACCCCGAGGTCGAGGTCCGCGAGACGAAGAACCAGATCGACGACCTGATGAACGAGGTCCGCAAGCGGGTCGAGCGCAAGGAGCGCGTCCTCGTCACGACGCTGACGAAGAAGATGTCGGAGGACCTGACCGAGTACCTCCTCGAGCACGGCTTCCGCGTCCGCTACCTGCACTCCGAGGTGGACACGATCGAGCGGATCCAGATCATCCGCGACCTGCGCCTCGGCGAGCACGACGTGCTCGTCGGCGTCAACCTCCTGCGCGAGGGCCTCGACATCCCTGAGGTCGGGCTCGTCGCCATCCTCGATGCCGACAAGGAGGGGTTCCTGCGGGGCTCGACCAGCCTGATCCAGACGATCGGGCGAGCCGCGCGCAACGTCCACGGGCGGGTCCTGATGTACGCCGATCGCGAGAGCCAGGCGATGCGGACCGCGATCCGCGAGACCGACCGTCGCCGCGAGATCCAGGTCGCCTACAACCTCGAGCACGGGATCACTCCGGAGACCGTCTCGAAGGGGATCAGCGACATCTCCGACTTCCTCGCAATGGAGTCGACCGCGCCGCGCAAGCGCCGGCGCACCGGCGCCACGCTGGACGGCAAGCCGATCGAGGGGCCCGAGGATCTGGAACGGGTGATCGTCTCGATCGAGGAGGAGATGCTCGCCGCCGCCGAGGCGCTGCGCTTCGAGGAGGCCGGCCGGCTCCGCGACGAGCTCAAGGAGCTACGCCAAGACCTCAACGCCATGCTTTCCTGACGGCCTGGGAGGCGCCAGCTCGGCGTCATCCTCGGCTCACGGCCGGAGGCCGCATCGCCTCCTCTTCCTTGATCTGGCGGCTCCCAGCCTCGTCAGGAAACCTGACGGCGCGAAAGGCGTCGACGCCGCGTCATCGCTCGGCCCAATGGCCGGAGGCCGCATCGCC